>QFCJ01000034.1_pt1 | contig 2874 bp, 2 predicted proteins | sample 5346051 | NCBI WGS metagenome assembly QFCJ01 (sample SAMN09062257, study PRJNA434731) | Human gut metagenome, whole genome shotgun sequencing project. | isolation source: stool timepoint C gemcode assembly | host: Homo sapiens | collected 2016 | reverse complement strand
GGGCGTCGCTGGCGCCGGTTGCGGCGCCGGGGCTGCGGTGGTTGCCTATGCTGGGATGGCGCCGGCGCCGCATTGGCCGTCTGCGCCTCCAGGCGTCGCCGACTGTTGCGGAATGATCAAAGTTGCAGCGTTTGTCTTCTGACAAACCCTCGGGTTGGTCAACGCCCGCTGTCGGCCAGCGTTAATCGGTCACGCACGTATATTCGTGCCTCGTTGAGGGTCTCGTTATGAAACTGTCTGCGTTGATGTTTTCCATGGGTGCGCTGGTGATGGGCTCCGCCTTTGCCCAGGGCACCGCCGCACCTGCCACCGCTGCGGCAGCTGCCCCTGCGGCCGTTCATGCGGTCTGCAAGGACGGCACGCCCTACAGCGGCGCGACGCTCAAGGGCGCTTGCCGCGGCCATGGTGGAGTCGACAAGAAAGCCAGCGCAGGCGGTGCCCCAGCCGCCGCGCCGGCCGCCCCCGCAGCAACGCCTGCCGCGCCGGCCCCGGCCAAACCTGCCGCAGCGGCTCCAGCTGCGCCTGCCGCCGCTCCCGCCCCCGCACCCGCACCCGCAGCCAAGCCCGCCGCCGCCACGCCCGCCAAGCCTGCCGCAGCCGGTGCAGGCGCCGTTGCTCCCGGCGGCGGCCCGGACAAGGTGTGGGCCAATGCCAGCACCAAGGTCTACCACTGCCCGGGCGATCGCTACTACGGCAAGACCAAGCAGGGCGAATACATGACCGAAGCCGATGCCAAGGCCGCCGGCATGCGCCCGAGCCGCAACAAGGCCTGTACCAAATAAGACACGCCTGTAGCAAAACCGTACGCCGCGGCCCACCGGGGTCGCGGCGTTGTCTATTTCAGCCGGACCACCGCGCCGCATGCCCCCAAGCAACGAACATCCCGCCACCGCCCTGCAACATCCGGAGAGCTTCGCCCCACTGGATGCGCCGCCCCAGCCGCCACAGCAGCGGGTGGTGCGCGACGTCATCGCCGGGTTCTCGATTGCAGGTCTGTTGCTGCCCGAAGCCGTTGCCTATGCGGGCATCGCAAGCCTGCCGCCGCAAGCCGGGCTGATCGCGCTGATGTGCGGCCTGGTGGTCTATTCGCTGCTCGGCACGAGCCGCTTTGCCATTGTCTCGGCCACGTCGTCGTCCGCTGCCGTGCTGTTTGCAACGGTGCTGTCGGAGCCCGGCGCCAGCGGCGCGACGGCGCTCACGATGGCCGCCGCGCTCATCATCGCGACGGGCGTGCTGTTCATCCTGGCGGGGGCGGCGCGGCTGGGCGGCATGTCTGATTTCATCGCGCGGCCGGTGCTGCGCGGTTTCACGTTTGGGCTGGCGCTGACGATTGCCACCAAGCAGTTGCCCAAGATCCTCGACGTGGCCGTTCATCACAGCGACACGCCCCGCGTTGCGCTCGACCTCATCGCCGGCGCGGCTGGCGCCAACCCGTACAGCACGGCATTGGGCGCCGTCGCACTCGCGCTGCTCTTCGGCCTCGGGCGCTGGGGGCGCATTCCGGCCACGCTGGTCGTCATCGTGCTGGCCATCGCAGCCGGCTACTGGATCGACTGGCATGCTTACGGCATTGCCGTGGTCGGCCATATCGACCTGCAGAACATCAGCTTCGGCGTACCCGACCTGAGCCGCGCGCAATGGATGCAGAGCGCCGAACTCGGTTTTGCACTCATGCTGATCCTCTATGCCGAGTCCTACGGTTCGATCCGAAATTTCGCGCTCAAGCACGGCAACAGTATCTCCGCCAACCGTGACCTCGTCGCCCTGGGCTGCGCCAACCTGCTCTCGGGCCTGCTGCACGGCATGCCCGTCGGCGCCGGATATTCCGCCACGTCTGCCAACGAAGCCGCGGGTGCGCAATCGCGGTTCTCAGGGCTGTGCGCGGCGGCCGTGGTGGCGCTGATCGTGTGGCTGTTCCTGCCGCAGCTCGCGCGTATTCCCGAGCCGGTGCTGGCGGCCATCGTGATCTTTGCGGTCAGCCACTCGCTGCATCCGGCAGTGTTCAGACCTTACTGGGCCTGGCACCGCGATCGGCTCGTGGTGATTGCCGCATTGCTGGCCGTGCTGGTGCTGGGCGTGCTGCACGGGTTGCTTGCCGCAATCGGCGTGAGCTTGCTCCTCACCCTGCGCAAGCTTTCCGAGCCCAACGTAAGCGTGCTCGGCCGCCTGCGCGAGAGCCACGATTTCGTCGATGTGTCTCTGCACCCGGAAGCCAAGCCCGTACCTGGCGTGCTCATCGTCCGGCCCGAGGTGCCGCTGTTCTTCGCCAACACCGAACGTGTGCTCGGCCAGGTTCGCGCGATGCTGCAGCAGCCGCACGAGCCTGCGCTGCGAACCATCATGCTCAGCCTGGAAGAAACGCCGGACGTGGACGGCTCCGCCATCGAAGCGCTGCGCATCTTTGCCGCCGAATGCGCAGCGCGCGGCCTGCAACTGATGCTGGTGCGGCTCAAGCCGCGCGCGCTGACCGTCCTGCAGCGGGCCACCGACGACACGCTGCGCACCGAGATGCTGCATGAGCTGAGCGTGGATGAGTGTGTGCAGTCATTGGCTACAACCGCCGGCACGCCGGCCCCGGCCTAGCCCGACACCGCCAGCGCACTCCAGGCACCGGTTTTCGCCGCATCTCGCACGTAGTCGGCAAAATCCCGCGGCGCGCGCCCGAGCGACCGCTGCACGCCGTCGGCCACCTGCGTGTTGCGGCCGTCCAGCACCTCGCTGAACAGCCCGCCCAGAAATTCCGCAAACGCGCGTGGCACGTAATCGGACAGCATGTCGACATAAGCGCCGGTTTCCATCGGCTGATAGTGGATGGTGCGGCCGAGGGCATCGTTAGCAGCGCGCCCGGCCGAATCGAGTTGTTCGAGTACGCCG
>QFCJ01000042.1_pt1 | contig 13493 bp, 14 predicted proteins | sample 5346051 | NCBI WGS metagenome assembly QFCJ01 (sample SAMN09062257, study PRJNA434731) | Human gut metagenome, whole genome shotgun sequencing project. | isolation source: stool timepoint C gemcode assembly | host: Homo sapiens | collected 2016 | reverse complement strand
CGCGGGCGCGCCGGGCGGGGGCGGTCGGGGCGGTGGCAAGACAAAGAAAAGTGAGTCGGCCCCGGCAGGGGACGAAAGGGGGATGGACCACTAACATCAAAACCCAAACCCAACGACAAACCTCAAGCCGCCTCCGCCACCGGATGCCTCTGCTTCCGATAAAGAAAATCCAACACCGCCGTCCGGCAAGCGTGATAAGTCGGATCCTCCGCCAACGCCATCCGATCCCGCGGCCGCGGCAAATCCACCGTCAACACTTCGCCAATCGTGGCAGCCGGCCCATTCGTCATCATCACGATGCGATCCGCCAGCAGCACCGCTTCATCCACATCGTGGGTCACCATCACCACCGTGCTGCCGGTCGCCGCCACGATCTTCAGCAGCTCGTCCTGCAGATGCGCCCGCGTGAGCGCATCCAGCGCGCCAAAGGGCTCATCCATCAGCAGCACCTTCGGCTCCATGGACAACGCCCGCGCAATGCCCACGCGCTGCTTCATCCCGCCCGAGATTTCATGCGGATGCTTCTGCTCGGCATGCGTGAGCCCCACCAACGCCAGCGCCGCATGCGTGCGATCACGCAACTGCGCCTTGGTCTCGGTCTTGCCGAAGACGCGCTCGACGGCCAGATACACGTTGTCAAAGCACGTAAGCCACGGCAGCAGCGAGTGGTTCTGAAACACCACCGCGCGATCTGGCCCCGGCCCGGCAATCTCCCGCTCGGCCAGAATCAATCCACCCGTGGTCGGCCGCGTGAGGCCGGCAATGAGATTGAGCAACGTCGACTTACCGCAGCCCGAGTGTCCGATGAGCGCGATGCACTCACCGTGCGCCACCGTCAGGTCGATATCGCGCAGGGCGACGAACGGACCGCGCTTGGTCTTGAACGTCTGCCCGACGTTTTCAATGCGCAAGAATTTGTCTGTCATGGCGCTCCCCCAATGTCCTCAAACCGCGTCGTACGAGAAGCGCCGCGCAATCGCCAGCAGCGCGTGCTCGAGCAGCAAGCCCACCACACCAATCACGAAGATGGCGATGACGATGTGCTCGACCTTCAGGTTGTTCCACTCATCCCACAGCCAGAAGCCGATGCCGACGCCGCCTGTGAGCATCTCCGCCGCCACGATCACCAGCCATGCCGTGCCGATGGACAGCCGCACGCCCGTCAGCATGTACGGCAGCACGGCGGGAAACAGTACGCGCGTGAACACCTTCCATTCGGAGAGATTCAGCACACGGGCCACGTTCAGGTAGTCCTGCGGCACGCGCGTCACGCCCACGGCAGTGTTGATCACCATCGGCCAGATCGAGCAGATGAAGATCGCCCAGATGGCCGCCGGGTTGGCCGATTTGAACAGCAGCAGCCCGATCGGCAGCCACGCCAGCGGCGACACCGGCCGCAGCAGGCTGATGATGGGCGAGGCCATCGCATTGAGAAACGCAAAACGCCCGATGAGGAAGCCGGCGGGAATGCCGACAACTGCCGCCATGCCGAAGCCCGCTCCCACGCGCGCCAGCGACGCCAAGACGTTCCAGCCCACACCCTGGTCATTCGGGCCATTGCGATAGAACGGATCGGCAAACAAGGCGACCGCTGCTTTCCACGTCACCGCCGGTGTCGGCAATGCGGGGATGGCCGTGGCAATGCCCTGCCACGCCAGCACGAACACCACCAAGCCTAGAACGGGCGGAAAGCCGCGCACCACGGCAGCGACAAACCAGTCGCGTGCAACGAACCGGCGATGCTCAGGGGCGGCGTCGGACTGCACGCCAGACAACGTTTTGACGAGCGTGTTCATGTCGGGCTCCATCGAAGTGAGGGACCGCAATCAGAAATTCGGACGGACGGCGGCGTCAGGCTTTCAGCTTGAAGCCGTCCGCATACGCGGCGGGGTTTTTCGCATCCCACACCACGCCGTCGATCAACTTGGCCGTGCGCATATCGCTCTTGGGCAGCGGCGTGCCGGTGGCGGTTGCGGCCTGCTTGAAGATGTCGATGCGGTTGACCTGCTTGGCGACGGCCAGGTAATCCGGATGCGCCTTCAACAGGCCCCAGCGCTTGTGCTGCGTGAGGAACCACATGCCGTCCGACAAGTACGGGAAGTTGACCGCGCCGTCGTGATAGAAGCGCATCGGGTCGGGGTCGTCCCACGTCTTGCCCAGGCCATTGGTGTAGCGGCCCAGCATGCGGTCGAGAATGATGTCCATGTCGGTGTTGACGTACGACTTGGCGGCGACGGTCTCGGCCGTCTTGCGTCGGTTCGACGCCGACGCATCGATGAACTTGCCGGCTTCCAGCACCGCGGCCGTGAGGGCACGCGCGGTGTTCGGATACTTCTGCACGAACTCCGCCGTGGTGCCGAGCACCTTCTCGGGGTGGTCTTTCCAGATGGCCTGTGTTGTCTCGGCGGTAAAGCCGATGTTGTCCGCAATCGCGCGGGCACCCCACGGCTCGCCCACGCAGTAGCCATCCATGTTGCCGACGCGCATGTTGGCCACCATCTGCGGCGGCGGCACGGTGATCGCCTTCGCTTCCTGCAGCGGGTGGATGCCGTGCGCGGCCAGCCAGTAATACAGCCACATCGCATGCGTGCCGGTCGGGAAGGTCTGCGCGAACACATATTCGCGCTTGTCTTTTGCCATGACGGTTTTCAACGACGCGCCATCCTTGACGCCCGCTTCCTTCAGCTTGGACGACAGCGTGATCGCCTGGCCGTTGTTGTTGAGCGTCATCAGCACAGCCATGTCTTTCTTGGGGCCGCCAATGCCGAGCTGCACGCCGTAGATCAGGCCGTAGAGCACGTGCGCCGCATCCAGATCGCCCGATACCAGCTTGTCGCGCACGCCGGCCCACGAGGCCTCTTTCGACGGGGTGATCTTGATGCCGTACTTCTTGTCGATGCCAAGCGTGGATGCCATGACCACCGAAGCACAGTCCGTGAGCGGGATGAAACCCACCTTCAGCTCCGTCTTCTCGGGCGCATCGGAGCCGGCGGCCCAGGCCCCGGCACGCACCAGCGGATCGATCAATGCCACGGCACTGCCTCCTGCAATCGTCGCCGCGGCTTTCATGATGCTGCGGCGCTTCGGGTTGATCGGGTTGACGAGAGCGTCGGTCTTGTCTGGCGCGGCCATCCATGGCTCCAAAGAAAAAGCGTCCCGATGCGCGACTGCCGCCCGTCCAATAGAGGGGCGCGCTGCCGTGCATCGGGACGCCGTTGTCCCATGCCGATACCCGCGTTGGCACCGGCTTCGGAGCGACACTTGCAAGGGGTATGCCAACGTTGAGCGATGCATGCTGGCGTTCCGAGTTCCGATCTCCACGCGCCGAGCTTTTTTCTCGGCGTTCCGAGTTCAGAACTCGGCGCGTGAGGCTTTTAGCTCGGCGGTTGAGGCTCGGAACTCGGCGCGTGAGGCTTTTAGCTCGGCGGTTGAGGCTCAGAACTCGGCGCGTGAGCCTTTTAGCTCGGCCATTGAGGCTCGGAACTCGGCGTGCGAGGCTTTTAGCTCGGCGGTTGAGGTTCGGAACTCGGCGTGTGAGGCTATTAGCTCGGCGGTTGAGGCTCAGAGCTCGGCGCGCGAGGCTTTTAACCCCGCGATTGAGGTTCGGAACGCCACGTGTGGGTTTCGGAACGCCGCGCGCGACTGGTGCGTTTCCGGCGCCGGAGTTGTGCGACGCACCAAAACTGGGCGGTGGTCTGACCGCTCAGCCGGCCATCACATCGATCACGCGTTGGGCGGCTTCCACCAGCTTGATGTTGCGGTCCATCGCCATCTTCCGCAGGCGCTTGAAGGCGTCGTCTTCCGACAGGTTCATCTGCTTCATCAGCAGGCCCTTGGCGCGCTCGAGCACCTTGCGCTCGGCCAGCTGGGTCTTGGCAGTATCCAGCTCGGCCCGCAGTTCGCGCTCGTGCTCGAAACGGGCGTAGGCCACGTCCAGCACGGCCTTCACACGCGTGGGCTTGATCCCGTCGACGATGTAGGCGGTGATGCCGGCGGCAAACGCCGTCTTGATGCGCGTGGCGTCGTCGTTGTCGGTGAAGAGCACGATCGGGCGGGGCGCATGCTGGGTGGCCACGCAGACGTGCTCGATGGTGTCCCGGGCAGCCGATTCAGAGGCGACGATCACCATGTCGGGTTGTGTCTCGGCAATGCGCTCGGGCAGCGTCAGGTCGGCGTCCGCCAGGCCGACATCCACAAAGCCGGCCTCCGCCAGCCCGGCGCGGATCAGCTCGAGGTTGATCTGTTCAGCGTCGAGCGGATCGCGCACCAGCAGCACGCGCATGGGCGCGGCGGCGGGCGGGGCGGATGAATGGGGCGGCTTCGTTTGCATGGTGCAAAGTGGGGCAGGGTGCACGCCGCTCATGCAAGAACCGCGCCGGGCAGGTGCGGGTGTATCCTCGCAAACTCGTCGGTCGCCGGGGGGCGGTGGCCGCAGTTTCCCACCTGTTCCAATCCAGCTGAGTCCGAGGAGACCCGCATGACCGAATTCGTCGTCACCCCGCCCGCCGTCAATGGCATTCCCGTGCGTGGCGGGCAGGGCCAGTTTCCGGTGCGCCGTGTGTACTGCGTCGGCCGCAACTACGCCGCCCATGCACGCGAGATGGGTTCCGACCCCGACCGCGAACCGCCGTTCTTCTTCTGCAAGCCGGCCGACGCCGTGCGCTACATCGCAGACGGCGAGACCGGCCAGTTCGTCTACCCGACCGAAACGAAAGATTGCCACTACGAGATCGAACTCGTGGTCGCCATCGGCACGGGCGGGCGCGACATCGCCGTGGAAACCGCAGCCAACCATATCTACGGTTACGCCATCGGCCTGGACATGACGCGCCGGGATCTGCAGAACGCCGCCAAGAAGGGCGGCCGCCCGTGGGAAACCGGCAAGGCATTCGACGGCTCGGCGCCCATCGGCCCGATCGTGCCGGCCAAGGATGTGGCGCATCCTGGCAAGGGTGCCATCACGCTGTCGGTCAACGGCCGCGAACACCAGCGCGGTGACCTGTCCGACCTGATCTGGTCGGTGCCGGAAACCATTGCGTATCTGTCGCGCCTGTTCGAACTGCGCCCCGGCGATCTGATCTACACCGGCACGCCAGAAGGCGTCGGCCCCGTGGTCGTCGGCGACCTGATGGTCGGCAAGATCGACGGCGTGGGCGAGCTGCACGTGAAGGTCATTTGATAGACCCGCTAGAAGAGTCAGAAGCCATGTCGATCAAGCTGTACAACTACTTCCGCAGCTCGGCGTCGTTCCGCGTGCGTATCGCCCTGGAGATCAAGGGCCTGCCGTACGACTACGCGCCGGTGCACCTGCTCAAGGGCGAGCAGCTCGCGCCGGAGTTCGTCAAGCTGAACCCCGATGCGCTGGTGCCCGTGCTGTGCGACGGCAACGACGTGCTGAACCAGTCGTTGGCGATTGTCGAATACCTGGAAGAGACGCATCCCGAGCCCACGCTGCTGCCGGGCTCGCCCAGCAATCGCGCGCACATCCGCGCGATTGCGCTTGCCATCGCATGCGAGATCCATCCGCTGAACAACCCGCGCGTGCTCAAGTACTTGAAGAACACCTTCAACGTGGAAGAAGAGGCGCGCAACGACTGGTATCGCCACTGGGTGAAGCTGGGGTTTGCGGCGTTGGAAACGCGGCTGTCACAGTCGCCGCTGACCGGCGCCTACTGTGTTGGCGATACGCCGACGCTGGCCGACGTGTGCCTCGTGCCGCAGGTGTTCAACGGCAAGCGGCTTGATGTGGCGGTGGAGGATTACCCCACGCTTGCGCGCATCTTTGAGCACTGCATGGCGCAGGAGGCGTTTCAGCGGGCTGCGCCTGCGGCGCAGCCGGATGCGGCGTGATTGAGATGTGGGGCGTCGCGGTGGCGGCGCCTTTTTTTCCATCGGACATCCAACCCTAGGAACAAAAGTCGGTTCGCTAGTTGTTGATGGAGATGATCTTGATCGTCGGCTTACTTCGGCCTCGTTCCGTGATGCCGCTGATCCAAAGCTCGCCGTTCCCGATCATGATGCCCCGGTAGCTCACGAACACATCCTCAAATCGTTGTGCTTCGATCGCGTCCTTCACGCGTTGGTTGAAGATCGACGGGTACTCCTTTCTAAATGCTGCCGGCGTCGCGATGGTGCTTGCTCGGTCTAGAGCATGGACGCGCAAGGGGTATTGGACGAGCCGACTAAGGGCATTCTTGTCATCGCGCTTGGTCGCGTCCTTCAAGCAGTCAAAGAATAGTTTTGCCTCGTCAAAGTCCAAGCCAGCTTGTTCATTCAATGCTCTACGAAACACATTTTCTGCCGAACGCGATGGAGTAGAGAGTGACGTTTCAGCTTGATAGCTTGGCTTGCCGGTGAGCACGTGCGGGCAGTTGGCGTACGTTGTGTCCGGTGGCATTGCAAAAGACAGCGCTGTGATTGCTTGCAAATAGAGCAAGGGATGGGGGCGCAGAGCCATAGCCAATGTTTGGAGGGGCGTCGTCGTTTCCTTCTGCGGCGCCGCCCGTCTGTCGAAAAGTTGAAAGTCACCAATCAGCGGGTACGTTGGTGGGGTCTTTGGACCATTCGGCGTACCCGACCGGCGACGTGCTCGTATGGATTCGGCGTAGCACGATGCGTTGAGATTGAATGGCGCTCTCCGCGTCATAACCGCTTCGATGTACGAGGCGACCTTTTACAGCGCTGGCGCCGATCGTGCCGGCAAACTCGAATAGATCTCGTGATGGGCGCCCTTGCGGACCTGAGCTTCGGCTGAACTCAGTGCCAGTCGACAACTTTGCCCGAAATCTGATGGCGCTTGTCGAAGGGATGATCTGAGCGTTATCGATGATGCCGCACGGCGTTTCGATCCCGGTCGACACGCACAGCTTTCCGAAGATCCGTTTCCCCTCACGGTAAAGATCAAGGCTATACCCCTCAGTATGTGGGTCGTCTGTACTCCCTACAGTGCGCTGGTTAGAGAAGGAACCAAGATGCTGAGTAATCGTCGGCGCTGCTGCTGAAGATGCGCCCATGAAAATGATGACGGCAAGTAGAAGCGAGCGCACTTCACAATCAGTCCGGTGACGACGACGTGGAGTGCTGCGCAGCCCCAGATCTGATACGGGCTGGCTGGATATCAAAATTCTGCCTGTCGATGACCCAGCCACGCCCATTCTTGCACTGAATCTCGGTGTGGAGATAGACCTTCATGACCACGCTGCGCAGTGGGGTGCATGTGTCGCCGGGCACCAAGGTGAACAAGACCCGGTCGTCGGTGTCCTCTTCTGAAGCATAGGCGGAGGTACTTTGCTTCGCTGTCCACACTGCAGCTGCATGTTCTCTTGAGCAAGCGGTGGCTACCAGGGCATTCAGTAGAAGCATTGGGACAGAAATCCTCATGGACTCTCCTTGGCGTAAAACCGTTTTTCCTTGACCCGCTTCGAGCGAGACAAACCAACAGCAATGTCTTCGGGGCTCACCATGCCAAAGGCTGACCAACGGGGGTCATAGGCAACGATCCCCACCAAGTTCAGCACGTCAGCCACATTCGACGAGCAGCTGTTGTCAAGGAGGCTATAGCTGTGCTTGACCGGATTTTTCGCCTCGAGAAGCCATAACTCCTGAGTTTCGAATTGAGAAGAAAGAAAAATCCCGCTGAGAAGCGTATTTTGCTTTTATCTATGTTTCTATTTTGCCTCTTCCTTACCATTTTGACATTTCTAGAATATTTTTAAGGAATGAATTTTGTGCCTTCCTGAGTTCATGGAGGCATCCCTCATAAATTGCAGGATACATAGTTCCATCGGAACACTTTTCCCATTTTGCGCCCGCGTCTCGTTGCGGCTCGCAAAATTTTTCAGCGTGCGATTGCGAAGTCATGTATTCGTCTAGTAGTCGAGCATGAAAATTTCCATGGGGAATTGATTTCAAAATACTCTTGTAAATTAATTCATTCTCTTTGATAAAATTAATTCTTGATACTTGGTAACATTGCGCATCCCCATATCCGCCTCCAAGATGTTTCACGCAATCGGATTTGTTATTTGAGGAGAAAAAGGCGAAGCCCGATACTGTTACCAAGATTGGGGCGATTATTTTAGTGAGATACATCATAAACGCCGTGTGGCTGCGAGCAGCAGCGCGTAGCCTAGGAGGCTATGCATTTCAATGCCCATCCGTTGATCAGCGACTGCCCTCAGTGAATGTCTTGAGTTTCTTGATGTCCGCCACCTTGAAATAAAGCGTGAGCCCGGCATTTCTGTCGGGCGGAATGCGGGCTACGAAAGCGGACCGCACAAAGGCTGCACTTCCATTGCCGTTGCTCTCGACAAGGCAAACGTACTGCTGGGCATCCTCGCGAATCACCGCGTACAGGGCCCGTTCAGGCGGTTCGATCCGTTGAGGTTTGTACTGCCCGCGTGGGATTGCCCGGCTGATGTATCCCCGATGGCGACCCACTATCACGAAATCTTCGTTGCCGTGCTTACTTGTCGCATAGCCAACGCCGAGACTGTTTGACTTAAAGCCAGGCCTAAAGACCGTGTAACCGGGTACTTCGTAGTCATCTTGGAGAACCTCTGCCCCATCGATCGGAAGGATGGAAATCGTGCTGCGGACCGGCTTGTCGAATAGAAGGCAACTGTCCACGATTGAATCGGATGGAGCGCTAGCGCGTGCTTGCAGGGAAAGAAGGCACAGTATCGATGCAGCAATCGATCTAATCACTTGTACTCCTTTGCGCGAGTGACGGTGACGAAGTCTCTGCTGTAACGCCAGAAGATCGTGCCGCCAACGCCCGCCGTAGATTCGTAGACCCATGAGTATCGACCTTCCTCTTCTTGCACTGAGGCCGTCTTCCCGTTGACTTTCTTCTTGACGGTCTTGTAGAGGATTTTTGTTCTCCTTGAATCAGGAATCCCGTACACGTTGTGAGCTGGGTCGACGCGCACGCCATGCCATACCTTCGAATGCTTCGAATAGTTTGACTTGATATCTGCGCCGTCCCAAAAATAGGCGCCATTCGAGTAATCAAATCCATCGGAGAAAGCGTTCCTCGCAGCCCTGACTGCGTGGGTCATTGGTGCGCTCTTCCCAATTTCATCTGCTGTGGCCTGCATTAGCAGGGCATACCGCTTGTTTCCGTCCGTTCGTACAAACGAAAACGTCGGGTCTTTCGAGGTGAAAGCCTCGATTGATTGATAGCCGCGAGCCTTCATCTGGCGGACCATGACACTGGCGAGGGCAGCCATCTCTTCGTACTTGTTTTGTGTAGAAGATTCTCCATACGCGATGGCTGCCAGAAGGCGCTCCTCAGGCGCCAAATCGGATGTTGCTGATTGGCTCATGCTTGGGCCTCCCGCGATTTATCGAGCCACAGGACAATGCCAATCGAAAGTCCGCCACGCACGATGACGCTGCGTCCATCAATGAGTGCTGCGTCCTGGCTACTACGTTTGCCGTTGGTTAGCAGGTCATAGCGATAACCTGGCACGGGTTGGCCTGTGTCTGCATCAACGAGTTCGTAGTACTGCTCGACAATGTCTTCCTCGTCGGGGTGAATACGGTCATGCACAGACTCGCGCTGCTGAACATAGTCGGGAGCACCCGATGGCACAGATGACAACGGCAGCACTCCGGCATGCCCCTGAGCGATACTCCCCGCTCGATTCACCGCAACCCGAAACTTGTCCGTCGAAGCAATGGCGCGAGGGGGATTGGCGCATTTGCAGAAAATCCACGCACCTTGAATGGCGAGCTGACGACCGCTCGGAAGCCCGAACGCTGGGTAGGCGTCATTGACTAGGTAGCCCATGGATTTGCAGGCTGGGCAAGTTGCCAGATCCCCTTCCGCAGCCACCTCTTTGCCGTGGAACCGCATCCTGCCGGTGGCAGTTATGACGCCACCCGTCGTTGTTAAATCACCATGCCTGAGGCCGGGGCGCATGTATTCCATGATCGGCCCCCTCAGATCACGCTGTCGGTCGCCGGCTCCGGACGGTATGCCGGGTCAAGCAGGCCGATGATGGGCGCGTCCGCCGGTTCATCGAAAGTTAGGGCCATGATTGGCGATGAAACAAGGGTGCCGCCGTTGCTTAGTGGGCTGCCAATGATGGCAGCAGGCCGGTCATCGCCCACTAGTGCAATGCCTGCACCCGCAGTAATGACGGCCGTGCTGCCGTCTGGGTAGACAGCTTCATCGCCTACAAGCAAGAGCGTGGGTCCGCTATCTCGGATGCTGCAGGAGCCCTGAATGATCTCGCCGCCGTTGGCTTTCTTCGCGCCGTTGAACGCCGCGACGTAGACCTTGCCGGATTGTGTGTTTTGCATCTGCCATCTCCACATGAGAGCACTTCGCTGAAGTGCTCCATTGGAGCGGCGCCATGCGCTGAATCTCAATCAGACAATTCCAATTCGTTGAATGTTTGAACTCAGCGCAGAGGGCATGCTGATCAGAGGGCGGCTAGTTGAGCTTTAACACATGCGATGTGCTGGTGTGTGCTGGCAAATGCTGAGCACCGATAAGTTCGACCGCAAATGGAAACGCCCTGAACAATTCAGGGCGTTTCTGTGCAACAAGGTTTCGCAGGACGTTATCCCAACAACGCATCCGCAAATTCCCGCGCCGAAAACGGCTGCAGATCCTCCACTTGCTCGCCCACGCCGATGAAGTAGACCGGCACCGGCCGCTGCCGCGCAATCGCGGCCAGGATGCCGCCCTTGGCGGTGCCGTCCAGCTTGGTGACGATCAGGCCGGTGAGGCCCAGCGCTTCATCAAAGGCTTTGACTTGCGCGAGGGCGTTCTGCCCCGTGTTGCCGTCGATCACCAGCAGCGTTTCGTGCGGCGCAGTGGCCATCGCCTTGGCGGTCACGCGGCGCACCTTCTTCAGCTCTTCCATCAGGTGCAGCTGCGTCGGCAGGCGGCCGGCGGTGTCGGCCATGACGATGTCGATGCCGCGTGCGCGAGCGGCATTCACTGCATCGAAGATCACGGCGGCGGGGTCGCCCGATTCCTGCGCCACGACCGTGACGTTGTTGCGCTGACCCCAGATCACGAGTTGCTCGCGCGCGGCGGCACGGAACGTGTCACCCGCGGCCAGCAGCACCGATTGACCGTACGTCTGGAAGTGCTTGCACAGCTTGCCGATGCTGGTCGTCTTGCCGGCGCCGTTGACGCCCGCGATCATAATCACCATCGGCTGTTCGCGGCCGAGCACCATGGTTTTTTCCAGGGGGTGCAGCAGCTCGACGAGCAGGTCGCGCAGGGCAGTTTTCACGCCCTCCGAGGTTTCGATGCGCTGGGCCTTGATGCGGCGGCGCAGTTCGGCCAGCAGGTATTCCGTGGCGTCGACACCCGCGTCGGCCATCAGCAGGGCGGTCTCCAGCTCTTCGAACAGCGCTTCGTCCACCTTCACGCCGACGAAGAGCGTGGTCAGGCCTTTGCTCGTCTTCGACAGTCCGGAGCGCAGGCGTGACATCCAGCCCTTGCGGGCCTGTTCGATGACGGCGGGCGTGGGCACGGTTTCGACGTCGTCGGCTTGCACGTCGAGCGCAGGCTGCTCGGCAGGTGCGTCGGGCACGGCAACGTGGGCCGGCGCCGCGACAGGTACGGGCGCGGCGGCCGGCGCAGCGACGGGCTGGGGGGCTGCAACCGGTGCGGGTATGGGGGCGGGGGTGGCGCCGGGGATGGCAGCCGGGGCAGGCGCCTGCGCGGCTTCGGGTGCCGCTGCGGGCGTGGGTTCGGCGGCCGGTTGGGGCTCTGCCTTGCGCTTCTTCCAGAAACTAAACATCGTAAAAGGCAGTCTATTTCGCCGTTAGAATCAAGCGTCGAATTTTATCAGACAGCCCTTATGCGCTCTTCCATGCGAATCGTTTCAAACCGGGCTCGGTCGCGAGTCTGGCAATTGGCCGCGACGGCCCTGGCGGCGGGCCTGCTGGCCGGCCATGTAGGCGCGCAGGAACTGGCCGCTGCGCCGGGCCGCCCGGTGGCCATCGCCAGCGGTGCAAAGGTGGGCGCCAGCCAGTCCGACACGCACGAATACAAGCTGCCCAATGGGCTGCAACTCATCGTGAAGGAGGACCACCGTGCCCCCACCGTGGCGCACATGGTCTGGTATCACGCTGGCAGCATCGACGAGCACAACGGCACCACCGGCGTCGCCCACATGCTCGAACACATGATGTTCAAGGGTACCAAGGCAGTCGGCCCCGGCGAGTTCTCCCGCCGGGTGGCGGCGCTGGGCGGCCGTGAAAACGCCATGACCACGCGTGACTTCACGATGTACTTCCAGCAGATCGAGAAATCGCACCTGGCCGATGTGATGGGGCTCGAAGCCGATCGCATGGCCAATCTCCAGCTGACCGACAAGGAGTTCAAGCCGGAGATGAACGTGGTGAAGGAAGAGCGCCGCATGCGCATCGACGACTCCGCCCGTTCCACCGTGTATGAACAGATGCTCGCCACGCTGTTCAATGCCGCGCCGTACCGCAACCCGACCATCGGCTGGCCGGGCGATCTCGACACGATGACGGTGCAAGATGCGCAAAACTGGTATCACGCCTGGTACACGCCCAACAACGTCACCGTGATCGTGGCGGGCGACGTGAACCCCGATGAAGTTTTCCGCTTGGCGCAGCGCACCTACGGCAAGCTCAAGCCGCATGCGTTGCCGCGCCGCTATGCGCAGGAAGAGCCCAAGCAGATCGGCGTGAAGCGCATCTGGGTGAAGGCGCCCGCCGAGAACCCGTACGTTGTGCTGGCGTACAAGGTGCCGCGCCTGAGCGATGTGGAGAAAGACGTCGATCCGTATGCGTTGGAAGTCCTCTCGGCCGTGCTCGATGGCTATGACAACGCGCGCCTGTCGAGCCAGCTCGTCAAAGGCGAAAAGCGGATCGCTGACGACGTCAATGCCGGCTACGACGGCCTGAACCGCGGCCCGTCGATCTTCCTGATGGACGGCACGCCCGCCGACGGTCACACCACCGCCGAGATCGAACAGGCGCTGCGCGCGCAGATCGAACGCATCGCCAAGGACGGCGTGACCGACGCTGAACTGAAGCGCGTGAAGGCGCAGGTTGTGGCCGCGCAGATCTACAAGCGCGACTCGGTGTTCGGCCAGGGCATGGAGATCGGCATGAACGAGATGACCGGTCTGTCGTGGCGTTCCATTGATCGCCAGCTTGAGAAGATCAAGGCCGTGACGTCGGCGCAGATCCAGCACGTGGCGCAGACGTATTTCAACGAAGACAACCTCGTCGTCGCCACGCTGCTGCCGCAACCGATCGATCCCAACAAACCGGCGCGCAAGCCTGTTCCAGGTATGCGCGATGAAGGAGGGCTGCGTTGATGCGCGCCATGTCTCTGACCCTGAAGACGGCGCTGGTCGCCATTGTTGCAGCGGCGGCGCAGAGTGCCCTGGCCGCGCTGCCCATCGAACACTGGACGGCGCCGACCGGCGCGCGCGTGCAAAACGAGCCGCGCCCGACGCAACCGCAGCACGCCCACCCCCACGCCG
>QFCJ01000026.1_pt1 | contig 27732 bp, 31 predicted proteins | sample 5346051 | NCBI WGS metagenome assembly QFCJ01 (sample SAMN09062257, study PRJNA434731) | Human gut metagenome, whole genome shotgun sequencing project. | isolation source: stool timepoint C gemcode assembly | host: Homo sapiens | collected 2016 | reverse complement strand
GCGCAACGATCTGGGCCGCCTCGCGCGCGCGGGGTCGGTGCGCGTGCCGGCGTTGTTCGAGGTGACGCCGTTCGGCAGCGTGCTGCAGATGACATCGACGGTGGAGGCCGAGATTCCGCCCGCCACCGGCCTCGCCGATTGCCTGCGCGCGTTGTTTCCGTGCGGCTCCATCACGGGCGCGCCCAAGCGGCGGACGATGGAAATCATCAAGGCGCTGGAGCCGGAGCCGCGCGGCCTGTACACCGGCGCGATCGGCTGGATCGATGCGCCTGCCGACGATCGCGCGATGGGCGATGCATGCTTCTCGGTGGCGATCCGCACGCTCGTGCTGAGCGCGCCCGGCACCGATGGGCTGCGCTGCGGCGAACTTGGCATCGGCTCCGGCATCGTGCATGACAGCGTCGCCGACGACGAATATGCGGAGTGCCAACTGAAAGCGCGCTTCGTGACGGCGCTTGACCCGGGGTTGTCGTTGTTCGAGACAATGCGCGCGACGCGCGAGGGCGTGCCACTGCTGGATTGGCATCTGGCGCGGCTGGAGCGGTCGGCGGCCGCATTCGGTTTCCCGTTCGATCGCACTGTGCTGACGAATGACGTGGCGCGTGCGTGCGCAGCGCTCGAAGGCGAAGGCGCTTATCGCATGCGCTTATTGCTGACGCCGAATGGCTCGGCAAACGTATCGGCCGTGCCGCTGTCGCCGCTGCATGCGAGTTGGGATGCACCGGTCCGCCTGCTCGCCGCCGCGCAACCGCGCGAGATCACGCACAGTCTGCCGACGCACAAGACCACGTTGCGCGAAGGCTACGACGCTGCCTGGCAGGCGGCCGAGCGCGAGGGTGCATTCGATGCGGTGTTCTTCAACGCCGATGGCACCCTGGCCGAAGGCGGGCGCAGCACGTTGCTGGTCAAGCTCGATGGCGCGTGGTGGACGCCGCCGCTGTCAGCGGGGGTCTTGCCGGGGGTGATGCGCGCCGTGCTGCTGAAAGACGCTTCCCCGTGGCTGGGCGGGCCGCTGCAAGAGCGCTTGCTCACCCGCGCGGATGTCGCCCGCGCCGAGGCCATCGCCGTATGCAATGCCCTACGCGGCGTGGTGCCCGCGCATTTCGAGCCGGCCCTGACCGTCGACGTGCTCTAGCTTCCAGCGCGCCACGCCGGGCAGGTTGATGAGTTCGCGGTCGTGGCAGACCATCAGCAGCGTGCGGCCCTCTGCTGCCAGTTCTCCCACAAGTGCAATGACTTGCTCGCGTGCGGCGCCGTCCAGGTTCGACGTCGGTTCGTCGAGCAGCAGCACGTCGGTGTGCAGCGCCCGAGCGCGCGCCAATGCAAGACGTTGCGTTTCGCCGCCGGACAGGCGCTCGGGCGGCACATCCACCACATGTTGCAGGCCTGCCCAGCGCAGCGCATCGTCGACGCGGGCATTCAACTCTGCACGTGCCACGCGATGCGCGCCTGTGATGAGCCCATAAGTAAGATTCGCGCGTACCGAAGTGCGGAACAGGTAGGGATGCTGGTGCACGTAAGTCAGCCGCGCGCGCAGCTCGGCCGGGTAGGGCGATAGCGCTTGCTGCCCGCGGCCCAAATCGACGGTCGCACCATGGGCGGGTGCGAGCCCGGCCAACATGCGCAGCAACGTTGTCTTGCCGACACCGTTTGCGCCGGTAATGACGATCGCGTGCCCTGCCGACAGCGCCAGACGCGGAATCTCGAACAGAACGCGCGCGCCGTGCTGGCAGCGCAAGCCTTCAAACACCATCGTGGGCTGCGACGACGCACTCATGCCGGCTCCCTGCGATAGTTGCCAGCCCCTTGCAACCACGCCAGCACAAGGTTGACGAGCAGTGCCAGCACGATCAGCACGATGCCCAGCGCGATGCCTTGTGCGAACTCGCCCTTGCTTGTTTCCAGCGCAATCGCGGTGGTCATGGTGCGCGTGACGCCCTCGATGTTGCCGCCGACCATCAGCGCCGAGCCCACTTCGGCGATGACGCGCCCGAAGCCGGCCACCACTGCAGCCATGAGGCCGAAGCGCAATTCACGAAACACCGTCAACAGCAAACGGACGCGCCCGGCGCCCAGCACACGAGCGGTTTCTGCGAGACGCGGATCCGCGCGCTCGAGTGTGGTGAGCGCAAACGCGACGATCACCGGCAGCCCAAGCACCGCTTGTCCGAGGATCATGCCGCCTTGGGTGAACAGCAGCCCGAAGCCGCCCAGCGGGCCCTGGCGCGAAAGCAGCAGATACAGCAGCAACCCGATCAGCACGGTCGGAAACGACAGCGATGCCTGCGCCAGCACCACCAGCGCACGGCGCCCTGCAAACCGGTGCATGGCGATGAGGTAAGCGATGAGCAGACCGGGGGGCGCCGCCAGCAGCAGCCCCGCGATCGCCACCTTCAACGACACCCAGACGATCCGCCACAACGCCGCATCGCCGCCGGCAAGCAGGGCGAAGGCGTCGACGGTGGCCGACCAGATTTCCATGCGGATGCCGCTCAGGCGAAGGTGTGTTCCGGGCCGGGGAACGTACCGTCCTTGACGGCAGCCACATAGGCGGCGACGGCACCATCGATGGTGGTCTGCCCGTCCATGAAGTTGCGTACGAATTTGGGGCGATGGCCTGGGAACACGCCCAGCATATCGTGCATGACGAGCACCTGGCCGGAGCACTCCAACCCGGCGCCGATGCCGATAGTCGGGATGGCAAGCAGACGCGTGACTTCACCGGCCAGCCCAGCCGGAATGGCTTCCATGACGACGAGTTGCGCGCCGGCGTCCTGCACGGCCAGCGCGTCGGCCTTCAGTTGTGCGGCCGCCTCGTCGCCGCGGCCCTGCACTTTGAAGCCGCCAAATGCATGCACCGATTGCGGCGTCAGGCCGATGTGCGCGCACACGGGGATGCTGCGTTCAACCAGGAACTTGATGGTCGGCGCGAGCCACACGCCGCCTTCGAGCTTGACCATCTGCGCACCGGCCTGCATCACGCGTACGGCGCTGTGGAAAGCCTGTTCGGGCGTGCCATACGTGCCAAACGGCAGGTCCGACACGAGTAACGCCTTGTCGATGCCGCGGGATACGCATTCGGTGTGATAGACGATGTGATCGAGCGTAACGGGCAGCGTGGTCTTCTGGCCCTGCATGACGTTGCCGAGCGAATCGCCGACGAGCAGCACGTCGGTGCCGTTGCGATCCATCAGGGCGGCGAAGCTGGAGTCATAAGCCGTCAACATGGCGATGCGCTCGCCGGCGGCGCGCATGGCCTGCAGCGAAGTCACCGTGACGGCCTTGCGGTTCGATTCCTGGAGATAGCTCATGGACTGAGACTCATTGGGGCATCGCGAGCGCCCACGCAGACCATGTGGTGCGTCGACTAGCGCGTTGCCAGCTTGATGAATTCCTTGGGCCCGCGCATCGCGTCGATGCGGGCGAGCAAGGTGCGGAAATCGTCGTCGTTGCCTGCGGGGTCGAAGGCAGCGGTGTCGACGATCATCGTCGGTGCGGCATCGTAATACAGAAACAGCTCGCCGTACGCGGCGCAGATGCGTTCGAGATACTCCGCATCGATGCCGGTTTCGTAAGGAACGGCCCGACGGGTGACGCGTGGCAGAAGGTCCTCTGCGCGCGCCTGCAGACAGACGACGAGATCGATGCGCTGTTGCGGCAGGGCCAGCGCATTGGCCATTGCGTCGTACAGCGCGAGTTCATCGGCGGGCAGCGTGAGCTGGGCGAACAGGCGGTCGCGCGGCAGGAAGCTGTCAGCGACGATGCGCTCTCCGGCAAGCGTCGCCTTGTGCCATGCCTTCAGGCGCTCGGCACGCTGCAGCAGGAAGCGCAGCTGCACCGGCAGCGCATAGCGCGCGGGGTCTTCGTAGAAGCGGGCGATGAAGGCGTTTTCGGCAGGCGTTTCGAACAGCGTCGACGCGCGCAGATGATCGGCCAGACGCTGGGCCAGCGCCGTCTTGCCCACGCCAATGGGCCCTTCGACAACGATGCGGCGCAGGTGATCCAGTGCCATCAGCGGGTGATTTGTGTGGTGCCTGTGATCAGGCGGCAGGCTGCTTGGCGCGCATGCACTGGCACATCATGGTCTTTTCGATCCGCTGGTCGGCCACGCCGGGCAGCAGTGCCGCCACGGCACCAATGCCCGGAATCACGAGATCGGGCGCCAGTTCATGCAGGGGCAGCAGGGTAAAGGCGCGTTGGCCCACGCGCGGGTGGGGCACCGTCAGCTCGGGTGAGGTGAGGACGTGGTCGCCGTAGAGCAGCAAGTCCAGGTCGAGCGTGCGCGGCGCGTTGTGGAACGGGCGCTCGCGGCCGAACTGGTCCTCGATGTGGTGACAGATGCGAAGCAGCTGGTCGGCAGTGAAATGCGTATCGATGCGCACCACGGCGTTGATGTAATCGTCGCCGCTGGATTCGACGGGCGCGCTGCGATACAGGCTCGATTTGCCGGTGACGGTGATGCCGACCTGCTGCGCGAGGCAGACCACGGCGTCTTTCACTGCCTGGCGTGCGTCGCCCAGGTTGGCGCCGATGCCGATGTACGCCACTGTCTTCACGTTTCCTCCGAACTTCCCGGATTGACGTCAACGACTGTATCCGATTTTGCCGGACCACGTCGGCGGCGACGCCGCTTGCCCGGGCTGGCCGAACCGGTATTTGCAGAGGGGCTCGGTGCGTGCTTGGCTTGGGCCATGAGGGCTTCGCGGGCTTCGCCGTCGCCGCTCTGGAAATCGGTCCACCAGTCGGCCAGTTCTTGCGGCAATTCGCCCGACGCACAACGCAACACGAGGAAGTCGTAACCGGCGCGGAAGCGCGGCGATTCGAGCAAGCGATACGGCATGCGGCCCGAGCGCTTCTCAAAGCGCGGCTGCATGCTCCAGATTTCCTTCATGTCGGAGGTAAAGCGGCGCTGGATGGCGAGTTGCTCGGTCTGGCGATCGAGCACTTCGTCCATGGCGGTGTGCAGCGCGGGGATCAGCGGCTCGCCGGCGGCGCGGCGGCGGTTCCAGTGCTCGACCACGTGATGCCACAGCAGCGAGGCAAACAGGAAGCCCGGCGAGACCGGCTTGCCGGCCTTGACGCGATCGTCGGTGTTGTCGAGGGCAAGCTGCACGAAGCGCTGGCCCATCGGCTGCTCCAGTGCGACGTCCAGCAGCGGCAGCAGGCCGCGGTGCAGGCCTGCCTTGCGCAGTTCCTGCAGCGATGCCCAGGCGTGGCCCGACATCAGCAGCTTCAGCATCTCGTCGAACAGGCGTGCGGCCGGCACGTTGTGGATCAGCGGGCCCAGCTCCGCGATCGGCGCGCGCGTGTCGGGGTCGATGTCGAAACCTGTCTTGGCCGCGAAGCGGACCACGCGCAGCATACGGACCGGGTCTTCGCGGTAGCGGGTGAGCGGATCGCCGATCATGCGTAGCGTACGCGCGCGCATGTCTTCCATGCCGTGATGGTAGTCATGCACGGTTTCGTCGGCGGGGTTGTAGTACATCGCGTTGACGGTGAAGTCGCGGCGGGTGGCGTCTTCGGCCTGGGTGCCCCAGACGTTGTCGCGCAGCACGCGGCCGCTGGCGTCGACGGCATGCGTGTGGTGGTCCAACTCGGTGCGCTTGACGCGCTTGCCCGCGGGCACCTGCTCGGCGTCCACCGCGTCGACGAGCGCGCGGAAGGTCGAGACTTCGATGATTTCCTGATCGCGTCCGCCGTAGAACGTGACGTGCACGATCTGGAAGCGGCGTCCGATGATGCGCGAGCGGCGGAACAGCGCCTGAACCTGATCGGGCGTGGCGTTGGTCGCTACATCGAAGTCTTTCGGCTTGATGCCGAGCAGCAAGTCGCGCACGGCGCCGCCCACGATGAAGGCGCTATAGCCGGCTTCCTGCAGCGTGGACGTGACCTTGACCGCGTTGCGCGAGAGCAGCTTCGGGTCGATACCGTGCTCGTCCACGCTCCATACGCGCGCCTGGCGCGGCACGCCCCCGGCAGACTTGGTGCGCGCCTTGGCCGTTCTCGGTGCCTTGGGCGAGCGGGCCTTCCTGGCGGCGGGCGCCCCCGGTTCAGCGGGTGCCTGAGGCTCTGCGGAGGTTTTGCCCAGCAGGCGATTGATGAGTTTCTTGATCACGCCACGCCCTGCTTAGAAGAGATCCATGATGCGCCAGTTGCGCGCGGCTGCGAGGTTGCGCAGCGTGTCGTCCGGGTTGGTGGCGACGGGGTCGGTCACTTCTTCCAGCAGCGGCACGTCGTTGGCCGAATCGCTGTAGAAGGTACTGCGCTCGAAATCGCTCCAGCCCCGGCCCATGTTGGCCAGCCACTCGTGCACGCGCGCGACCTTGCCTTCGCGGAAGCTGGGCGTGCCCGCCACATCGCCGGTGAAGGCGCTGTCCGGCTTGCCGTCGGCGGTGGCCGGCTCGGTGGCGATCAGGTGGTCGATGCCGAACGCCTGTGCAATCGGGCGGGTGACGAAGCTGTTGGTGGCGGTGACCACGCAGCACAGGTCGCCGGCATCCAGATGCTTGTAGACCAGCGCTTGCGCCTGTGGCGTGATCTTCGGACGGATCACGTCGTGCATGAACTCGGCGTGCCACTGGGCGAGCGTGTCGCGCGGGTGGGCGGCCAGCGGTGCCAGCGCAAAGCGCAGAAACGCATGAATATCCAGCGTGCCGGCCTTGTAATCGGCATAGAACTGATCGTTCTTGCGCTGGTATTCGGACGCATCCACCACGCCGCGGCGGATGAGGAAACGTCCCCACTCGTGGTCGCTGTCGGTGGGGATGAGGGTGTGATCGAGGTCGAAGAGGGCCAGATTCATGGGGCGCGATTTTACCCGAACGTTACATAACCGGCCGCGCCAGAGCCCCGATCACTTCATCAACGCGAGCATGTCGCGCACGAGCGGCAGGGTGACGGCGCGCTTGCGGGCGAGCGAATAGGTGTCGAGGGCGTCCAGCAGGGCCATCAGGCTCGGCATGTCGCGGTAGGAGTGCGTCACGAGCCACTGCGGCACATCGGCCGAAAGCTGCATGCCGCGTTCGCGAGCGGCCTGACGCAAGGCTTCCACCTTGTCGGCGTCGGACAGGGGGCGCAGCCAGTAAACCAAGCCCCAACCCAAGCGGGTGCGCAGGTCTTCACGCAGCGGCATTGCCATCGGCGCGGCAGCCCCGGAGATGGCGATGGCGGCATGCGGGTGCGCGCGCACTTCATTGACGAGGTTGAACACGGCGATCTGCGCCCACTCGTCGAGCCGCTCGGCGTCGTCAATGGTCCAGACGGTGATGGTGGGGTCGAATTCGAAGGCTTCGGGCGGGGCGTCGGGTTCCAGCGTGCGGACTTCGTAGCCGCCAGCCTCGGTCTGGGCGCAGATGGCTTGCAGCAGGTGGCTGCGGCCGCTGCCTTCCTCGCCCCAAAGGTAGACCAGGCGGTCTGTGGCGGTGCCGTCCACCACCTGCGGAATCAGGGCGCGCAGGCGCAGCACCGCCTCTTCGTTGCCGGTGGCGACGAAGTTGTCGAAGGTCGGGGCGGGTGTCGCACCGAGTTCGAGCGGGAGCTGTTCGGGTGTGGCCATGAAACGTGGAGTGGAGTCGCCGTACTTTTCAGTTGCCTTCAGTTGCCATGGGTGGCTTTCAGTCCTGGTAGAGCCGGCTGCCCAGGTAAAGCTGTCGGACCTGCCGCAAACCGACCAGCAGCACAGCGCTCATCGGTAGGGCGAGGAGGATACCGAAAAAACCGAACAATTGGCCAAAAGCCAGCAAGGCAAGGATGACCGCCAGCGGATGCAGGCCGATGCGTTCGCCCACCAGGCGGGGCGTCAGGTAGAAGCCTTCCAGAAATTGGCCGATGCCGTACACCACGGCCACCGCCAGCAAGCCGTAGAGGTTGCCGAACTGCAACAGTGCGGCAAGGATGGCCAGTGTAAGCCCCACGCCAAAGCCGATGTACGGAATGAACACGGCAAGGCCCGTAAAGATGCCCACCGGCAGCGCCACGTCAAAGCCGGCGAGGGTCAACCCTGCAGAGTAGTACACCGCCAGCACCAGCATCACGATGATCTGCCCGCGCAGGTATTGGGAAAGCAGGCCATCGGTTTCGGCGGCCAATTCGCGCGCTTTTGGCAGCCAGCGGCGCGGCACGGCCGTTTCGACGCGGCGCATGAGCATGTTCCAGTCCATCAGCAGGTAGAACATCACGATCGGCACGAGGAAGAAGAGGCCCAGCACCTGGACGGCCGCCGAGCCCGACACGCGCAGATAAGTCAGCACCCGGGCCACCACGTCGTCCGGGCTGGCGGCGAGCTGTTCCGTGAGCAGCGCGCGCAGGCCCGGAAAGTCAAAGCTGACATGCAGGCCCAACTCGTCCAGCTTGGGCGATAGAAACGCGTTGAGTTTGGCAAGCATCCCGGGCAGTTGCTCGCGGATGGCGGGAATTTCCCGCTGCAGGACCGCCAGGATCAACAGCATCAGCGCCACGCCCACCACCGTCAGCACCAGGATCATCAGAAACACGCCCAGCACGCGCGGTACGCGATGGCGCTGCAGCCATTCCACGCCCGGGTGCAGGATGTACGACAGGATGAACGCGAAGACAAAGGGCGTCAGCGTCGGCGCCAGCGCCTTGAGCAGGGCCAGGAAGACAAGCGCCACGGCGATCCAGGCGAGCGTGCGCTTGGTTTCCTGCGACAGCACGGTGGCGTTCATGGGGCGACGGGTCCGAAGGCGGGGTGGAGGAGTCGGAAAAGCGGCCATCGGGACGGCCGCATCCGGTAAAATCGCGATTTTACTGGACCGGCGGGTCCACTTTTTGTGACTTCCCGCCGCCGTCTCGCTTTCCTTCCCGGTTTTTTCAATTCAGACGACTGTATGAGCGCTTCCGAAACCCCATCCGCATCGACCGGCCTGTCTTACCGCGACGCGGGCGTCGACATCGAGGCGGGTGACGCCCTTGTCGACCGCATCAAGCCGTTTGCCAAGCGCACCATGCGCGAAGGCGTGCTGGGCGGCATCGGCGGCTTCGGCGCGCTGTTCGAGCTGTCCAAGAAGTATCAGGAACCGGTGCTGGTGTCCGGAACCGACGGCGTGGGCACCAAGCTCAAGCTGGCCTTTGCGCTGAACCGCCACGACACGGTTGGCCAGGATCTGGTCGCCATGAGCGTGAACGACATCCTGGTGCAGGGCGCCGAGCCGCTCTTCTTCCTGGATTACTTCGCCTGCGGCAAGCTCGACGTCGACACCGCTGCCACCGTGGTCAAGGGCATCGCCCAAGGCTGTGAGCTGGCAGGCTGCGCGCTGATCGGCGGCGAAACCGCTGAAATGCCGAGCATGTACCCGGATGGCGAATACGACCTGGCCGGCTTTGCTGTCGGCGCGGTCGAAAAGCGCAAGATCATCGACGGCACCACCATTGCCGAGGGAGACGTGGTGCTGGGCCTGGCCTCGTCGGGTGCGCATTCGAACGGCTACTCGCTGGTGCGCAAGATCATCGAGGTGTCGCGCCCGGACCTGAATGCAGATTTCCACGGCCAGCGCCTGCAGGACGCCATCATGGCGCCGACGCGCATCTACGTGAAGCCGCTGCTGTCGCTGATCGAGAAGCTGACCGTCAAGGGCATGGCGCACATCACCGGCGGCGGTTTGACCGAAAACGTGCCGCGCGTACTGCAAGACAACCTGACCGCTGTGCTGCACAAGGACGCGTGGACGCTGCCGCCGCTGTTCCAGTGGCTGCAGAAGGCCGGCAACGTGGCCGATGACGAAATGCACCGCGTGTTCAACTGCGGCATCGGCATGGTGGTGATCGTGTCGGCAGCCGATGCACCGGCCGCCATCGCGCACCTGAAGGACGCCGGTGAGACGGTCTACCAGATCGGCGAGATCCGCGCACGGCAAGCCGGCGAAGCGCAGACGATCGTGGTCTGACGCAAGGTTCGCACCCACAAAAAACCGCCGATGCAACCGGCGGTTTTTTTGTGCGCGTCGTCTTGCAGGCGCCTATTTGAGCGGGACGTATTCGCCGCTGGCGGGGTCGTCCTTTTGCAGCGCGCCGGTGTTCTTGTCGATGAGCAGCGTGACGACGCGCGGGGCGGTGTTGGGGTCGCCGCCGCACGCCGGCGTGTGGTTTTCCAGCACTTCGACGCTGTTGTGGGTGTCATCGGCTCGGTCCACCAGAAACGACAGGCATTCCTGCGACAGGGTGGTCAGCTTGTATTTCTCGATGGCGGCGCGGGCCAGGTCGACGGCCTTGGCCTGTTCGGCTTCGCTGACGGCGGGCGCGCTGGCGGCCGGTGCATCAGCGGCGTTGGATACGCCAGGCGCGGGGGCCGCAGGTGCAGAACCGGGGGCGGACGCGGCAGGCTTGTGTGCGTCGTCGGAGCGGCCGCAGCCCACCAGCGCGAGCGAGGTGAGCGCGGCAAGCAGCAGGAATCTGGTCATGGTGTGCGGAGCGTGTCGGCGATGTTCAGCCCACGACTTTACCCGCAACCGGCCGATTTTTTCCATGCTGCATACGCCTGTGGCATGCACACGGCGCAGGGCCGATAGCCGGCGTCGCGCGCATCGGCTTCGTTCAGAAAGAACACGCGGTGGCGCACATAACCGCCGCGCGCGATGGCCCGGCGCGCGGCGGCGCAATCCAAGCGGCCATAGATGCGAGCACGCCGATGCCCGCCTAGCGTGCCGGGCACGGCGCTCTCATAAGGCTGGCTGCAGGCGCCGATGAGCGTCCACGTCCTCACGCGATTTCATGCGGCGGAGTGCGACTCGCGCTCCAGCAGCGCCAGCTTGCGCTCCACGCCCCAGCGATAGCCGGAGGTGTTGCCGTCCCGGCGGATTACGCGGTGGCACGGAATGGCCACTGCGATGTGATTGGCCGCGCAGGCCTGCGCGACGGCGCGGACGGCCTGGGGGGCGCCGATGCGCGCGGCAATCTCGGTGTAACTGGTGGTGCTGCCGGGAGGCACTTCGCGCAGCGCCTGCCACACGCGCTCCTGGAACGCGGTGCCGCGCACGTCCAGCGGTAGGTCCAGGCCGATGGAGGGCGCTTCGACAAAACCCACTACCTTCGCGACCAGATCCTCAAAGCCCGCGTCGCCGCCGATGAGTTCGGCCTTGGGGAAGGTGTCCTGCAGATCGCGCACGAGCGCGTCGGGGTCGTCGCCCATCAGGATCGCGCAGATGCCGCGATCGCTCTGCGCTACCAAGATGGAACCGAGCGAGCACTCGCCCACGGCAAAGCGGATCGTCGTCTGTACGCCGCCGGCGCGGTAGCGGCTGGCCGTCATGCCCAGCACGTTGTCCGACGCCTCGTAGAAGCGGCTGCTGGCGTTGAATCCGGCGTCGTAGATGGCCTCGGTGACGGTGCTGCCGCGTCCCAGTTGCGCGCGCAGCTTGCGGGCGCGATGCGCATCGGCGTAACCCTTGGGCGTCAGACCCGTGACGCTCTTGAACAGGCGATGGAAGTGATAGGGGCTCAGTCCGGCGTCTTGCGCGAGCGCGTCGAGCGTGGGCGGTGTGTCGGCTGCCTCGATGCGTCGGCAGGCCTGTGCGACGAGCGCGGTTTGCTGCGCGCGCACGGCGGTCTGATCCGGGCCGGCGCGGCGGCTCGGGCGGTAACCGGCTGCCTCCGCGTCGGCGGGCGTGTCGAAGAATTCGACGTTCTCGGGGCGCGGAATGCGCGACGGGCTGCTCGGTTGGCAATACACGCCGGTGGTCTTTACCGCATAGACGAATTGGCCGTCGGCGGAGGCATCGCGTGCCAGCACGCGAGCCCAGCGCGGGTCGTGTTCGACGAGGGTGGAGTCCGGTACGGTGCGGGCGGAGGTTTGCATGGCGTCATCCAGTGGACTGGGATGACTGTACTGTAGGTGTGGCCCCTTGGCGGGACACTCCGGGTCTTGCGGTCAAATTCGAAGCAGCGCACGCGTCACTTGACGCGGGGTGCTTTTTGCTGGTCGGCGCGCGCGGCAGCCAGGTTGGTGGCGATCTGCCTCGCGCCGGCAGATTCGGGCGGCAGCGACTGGTAGAGGCGCTCCCACTGCGCGATTGCATCGCTCACGTCACCACGTTCGACGGCGGCGGAAGCGGCCAGGGCCAGCGCTTTGGGCTCGTCCGGGTCGGCCTTCAGGGCTAGGCGCACCTGCTCGATGGGTGCACCAGCCAGGGTGCCGCCCTGGGCGGTTGCGAGTGCGTCGGCGTAATCGGCACGCAGGCTGGCGACCTCGGGGGCAAGGGCCACCGCCTTCGCATAGGCGGCGACGGCGTCGGCGGGGCGCCCCATCGTGCTGTAGGACCTGGCAAGCAGCGCCCAGCCGGGTGCGTCGTCAGGCGTGTCGCGCAGCCGTTGGGCCAGGCTGTTCACCATCGATTCGATTTGCGCGTCTCCACCGGTGTGGTCGCTGCGGGCGGCGGTCGTCATGTCGCCCGGCATCCACAGCGACGCGGGCTTGCCCAGATGCTGGTAGAGCAGCACAGCAGACGTGGGCAACGCAGCCAGCAGCACTGCGGCGAGCAGAACGGGGCGGCGGTCGGGCCGCGCCTGCGGGGTGCTGGCGGTGCCGGCTGTGTCGTCCAGCAGCCGCCGGCCAAGCTCTGCGCGTGCGTGCGCGTGGCCTGCGGCATCCATAGCGCCGGCGCGCAGATCGGCATCCAGCTCGCGCAGTTGATCGTGGTACCAGTGGACCATCTGGCTGCGCGCCGTGGGGCGTTGGACGCGCGTATCGAGCTGATTGGTGCGCGCGCGCCGCAACAGCGGCGTCAGCAACACCGCCATGGTGACGGCCGTGAGGGCAGCCGCCAGCAGCCAGAACAGGGTCATCACGGTCATGGGCGGGGGTCATCCGATGACGACGGCGCAAGCAGTGCAGCGAGGCGCGCCTCTGAGTCGGGGTCCATCTCGGCAGGGGCCGGCTTCCGCCGTTTGCGGGACGACACGATGCCGAACACCACCGCCATCAGTAACAGCGCCGGGCCGAACCACAGCAGATACGTCAACGGTTTGACGGGCGGCCGATATAGGACGAAATCGCCATAGCGCTGCACGAGATAGTCCTTCACGTCTGCCTCGGTGGCGCCGGCACGCAGTTGTTCGCGAATCTGGCGGCGCAGGTCGATGGCGAGGTCGGCGTTGGAATCGGCGAGGGTCTGGTTCTGGCAGACGAGGCAGCGCAGCTGCTCCGACAGCGCATGGACGCGGGTGTCGAGATCGGTGTCCGACGCTGCGGCACAGGCGGGCGTCTGCAACATGAACGCCGCGACGCCTGCCAGAACGAGGGCAGCCAGGCGCTTACGCATGACCATCCTCCTGTTCCAGTTGCTGCAGAAGCGGCACGATCCTGCGTTCCATGGACTCGGCCGTCACGGGGCCCACCTGCCGATAGCGGACCACGCCAGCGCGATCGATGACGAAGGTCTCGGGCACGCCGTAGACGCCGTAGTCGATGCCGACCTTGCCGTCAGCGTCGATGAGCGAGGCGACATACGGGTCGCCCATTTGCTTGAGCCACGCGCGTGCGGCGTCGGCCTCGTCCTTGTAGTTCAGCCCGTAGATCGGCACGGTTGACTGCTTCGCGAACGCGTTCAGCACGGCGTGCTCTGCACGACAGGCGGTGCACCACGATGCCCAGACATTGAGCATCCAGACCTTGCCGCGCAGGTCTTGCGGCGTGATCGGGCCGGCAGTCGATTCCAGCGCTGTCAGCCTGAACGCCGGTGCGGGCTTGCCGACCAGCGGGGAGGGCAGTTCGCGCGGATCGCGCGACAGCCCCGCCGCCAGCGCAATCACCAGAACGAGGAACGCTGTCAGCGGCAGCACGTAGCGCAGCTTCACCGTGGCTCCTCGGTCGCTGGCATCGCTAATGACGGGCCGCCGCGTGCAGTGTCGGGCGCGGCGCGCGATGACGTGGAGCGGCGGCGCAGCCGGTAGCGGCGGTCGCACACGGCCAGCAGCCCGCCCAGCACCATCAGCACACAGCCTGCCCAGATCCAGCCGACAAAGGGCTTGATGTAGATGCGCATGGCCCAGTTGTCTTGTCCGAGTGATTCACCAAGCGCGACATAGAGATCGCGCGTGATGCCGCTGTCGATGGCGACTTCGGTCGTGGGATTTTCCTGGCTGTGGTACAGGCGCCGCTCGGGTAGCAGCGTGGCCACGGGTTTGCCGTTGCGGCTGACTTCGACGTGGCCGCGCAAGACGTCGTAATTGGGGCCCTGGGCCGGCGCAACCCTGGTGAGGTGGAACATGTAGCCGCCCACCTCCACCTTGCCGCCCACGCGCACCGGCAACTCGCGTAGCGTCTCCTGGCTGAGCACCAGCGTGACGCCCGCAATGAACACGCCGACCCCCGCGTGCGCCACCAGCATGCCAAAGTAGCTCGGCGGCAATTGCCGCAGCGTCGTCAATCGATTGCCGGGCTGGCGAAGCTTTTCGGCCAGACTGGCCAGCGCACTCAGAAGACACCATGCGGCGAGCGTCAGCCCCAGGCCCGCCAGCGCGGACGTCCGATACATCACCGCCAGTCCGAGCCCGACGGCAATACTCGCCACTGCTGCCCATCGCAGCCGCACCGCCATCGACGGCAGCGCACCGTGACGCCAGCGCGCCAGCGGCGCCGCACCCATCAACAGCACCGCAGGAGACATCAGCGGCACAAAGACTTGCTCGAAATATGCCGGACCGACCGAGATCTTGCCCAGCCGCAACACATCCAGCACCAGCGGATACAACGTGCCGAGCAACACCGTGGCGGCCGCCACCGCCAGCAGCACGTTGTTGGCCAGCAGGAACGATTCACGCGAGAACAGCGGGAACGTCGCGCCTTCCGAGGCGCTGCTGGACAACCGCTTCGCGCGCCATGCAAACAGACCGAGGGCGCCGCCCGTTACGATGCCCAGCAACGCGAGGATGAAGAGACCGCGCTTCGGGTCGACCGCAAAAGCATGCACCGACGTCAGCACGCCCGAGCGGACGAGGAACGTGCCGAGCAGACTGAGCGAGAACGTGAAGATGGCCAGCAGCGCCGTCCATGCGCGGAACACGCCGCGCTTTTCCGTCACCGCCAACGAGTGGATCAGTGCCGTGCCCGCCAGCCACGGCATGAACGACGCATTTTCGACCGGGTCCCAGAACCACCAGCCGCCCCAGCCGAGTTCGTAGTACGCCCAGGCGCTGCCGAGCATGATGCCGGTCGTCAGGCATGCCCAGGCGGCGATCGTCCACGGCCGCGACCAGCGCGCCCAGGTGGCATCGAGCCGGCCCGACAGCAGCGCGGCCATCGCAAACGAGAACGCCACGGCAAAGCCCACGTAACCCATGTACAGCATGGGCGGATGCGACACCATGCCCGGGTCTTGCAGCAGCGGGTTGAGGTCGCGCCCTTCCAGGGCAGGCGGCAACAGGCGCAGGAATGGGTTGGATGCGAACAGCAAGAAAAGCAGCAGCCCCGTGCTGATGGCGCCCATCGCGCCCAGCACGCGCGCCGCCACGGGCAACGGAAGTTGGCGGCTGAACAACGACACGGCCAGTGACCACAACGCCAGCATCGCCGTCCACAGCAACATCGATCCCTCGTGTCCGCCCCACACGGCGGCCACGCGATAGGGCAGCGGCAGCGCGCTGTTCGAGTTGGCGGCGACATAGAGCACGCTGAAGTCGTTGCTGACGAAGGCCCATGTCAGCGCGCCATACGCCACGAGAACCAATCCACATTGCATGCGCGCAGCAGGGCGCGCCACGGCCATCCAACGCTCGCCGTCGCGCGCCGCACCAACCAGCGGCAGCACGGACTGCATGGCCGCAGTCAGCAGCGCGAGGATCAACGCGAAGTGGCCCAGCTCGGCGATCATCGTGACGCGCTCCGGACAGATTCCTTCGCCATCTGTTCGTTGACTTGCGCAGCGCGGCGTAGGGCATCAGCAGCTTCGGGCGGCATGTAGTTTTCGTCGTGCTTGGCCAGCACCTCGTTGGCGACGAAGACGCCGTCCTCACCCAGCCGGCCGCGTGCCACCACACCCTTGCCCTCGCGGAACAGGTCCGGCAGCAAGCCGCGATAGACGACCGGCACCCCGCGCGCTGTGTCAGTGACGATAAAGCGGATGGTCATGCCGTCACGTTCACGTTGGATGGAGCCGCGTTCGACTAGCCCACCCAGTCGAAAGACTTGTGCCACAGGCGCTTCCTTGGCGGCGATCTGGCTCGGGCTGAAAAAAAACACCAGATTGGAGCGGAACGCATTCAGCGTGAGTGCGGTAGCCGCACCTGCGCATACCAGTGCGGCGAGCAGGATGCCGAGACGGCGTTGTCTGCGTGTCATTGGTCGCGGCCGTCAGGATGAGGGTCAGTGCGATTGGCGGTGCGCCAGCGGCGGGCCAGCAGCAGCACCTCGGCTGCGATAAAGATGGCGGCCACGGCAAACGCGCCCGCAATATAGTCGACGTGGTTGACGGAGAACTGGCTCATGCCGACATGCTCAGGTTGTGGTCATCGTCGGCGCGCTCGCGCACGATGCAGCGCACGCGAATCAGCGCCACGCAGATGCTGTACATCCAGCACGCGAGCGTCATCAGCAGCATGCCGAGCAGCATCGTCATCGCCATCGACGGAGCCGCCGTCAGGCCGACGGATGCGCCTTGATGCAACGTGTTCCACCACTGCACCGAGAAATAGATCACGGGGATGTTGACCACGCCGACCACGGCTAGCAAGGCGCAGGCGCGCTCGGCACGGCGGGGGTCTTCAATGGCGCTCTCCAGCGCGATGAAGCCCAGGTACAGAAACAGCAGCAGCAACTCCGACGTCAGCCGCGCATCCCACACCCACCATGTGCCCCACGTTGGCTTGCCCCACAGCGCGCCTGTCCACAGCGCAATGGCGGTGAACAGTGCGCCGGTGGGCGCCAGCGCCGAGGCCATCATCGACGAAAGCCGCGTGCGCAGCACCAGCGCCAGCGCGCAATAGCCCGCCATCACCAGGTAGATGAACATCGACATCCACGCGGCCGGCACGTGCAGGAAGATGATCCGGTAGACCTCACCCTGCTGCGCATCGGTGGGCGCCACCACGAAGCCGACGTAGAGGCCGGCGATGAGGAACACGAGGGCTACTGCGCCAAACCACGGCACCAGCTTGCGCGCGAGCGGATCAAACCGCACGGGCGACGCATACGCGAGCCAGTTCCAGCGTCGCGACGCACGTTGGCGCACGGCGATGGGCGTGGTGTGGAGTCCGGATCGATTCGTCATCGGGTCATTCCGCGGCAATGCGCAGCCCGGCAGCCGTGGCCAGCGGGCAGACAAACAACGACAACGCCAAGCAAGCGCCCAGCAGCGAGAAATGCGGCATGACATCAAGCCCCGCATCGGCCGCCGAACCTGCGCCCGCGCCAAACACCAGCACGGGCACACACAGCGGCAGGACGAGGATGCACAGTAGCGCTGCTCCGTTGCGCACGCCCAGTGTGAGCGCTGCACCAACGGCGCCGATCAACGCAATGGCAGGCGTGCCGATTAGCAGCGTGGCTGTCAGCAGTAGCGTTGCATGCAGCGGCAGACTGTACTGCTGCGCCAGGATGGGCGTCAGCAGCAACAACGGCAGGCCACTCGCGAGCCAGTGCGCTGCGATCTTCGTCAGTACGATCAGCGCAAGCGGGTGCGGCGACAACAGCAGTTGATCCAGGCTGCCATCGGCGTGTTCCTGCGCAAACAGCCGAGAGAGCGAGAGCATCGACGCCAGCAGCGCCGCGACCCACAGGATGCCCGGCGCGAGCATGCGCAACTCCTGCGGGTCGGGGCCGATGGCCAGCGGGAATAGGCTCGCCGCAATGACGTAGAACACCACGCCGCCGACAAGGTTGCCGCGCCGCCGCCATGAGAGCGTAAGGTCGTGCAGCAGGATGGCCATCAGCATCGGCTTCATGCGATGCCTCCCAGCCTGAGCACGCGATTCGCCCCTTGCGGGCGCGACAGCAGGTGGTGCGTGGCCATGATCGCCATGCCGCCTGCACGCAAGTGCGCATCGAGCTGCGCGGTGAAGAGGCTGACTGCATGATCGTCGAGCGAGGCGATCGGTTCATCGAGCAGCCACAGTTCGCGCCGCGCGAGCAGCAAGCGCGCCAGTGCCACCCGCCGGCGTTGGCCTTGCGAAAGCTTGCGCACGGGCGTGGCGGCAAGCTTGCCGAGTTCGAGTGCTTCCAGTGCGAGCCCGATGCCAAACGGCTCGGATGCCGAATCGCGCAACCCGGCTAACTGCATGGCCAGACGCAGGCTCTCCGTCACAGTCAGATCTGGGTCGATACCGTTGGTGTGGCCAACATAGCAAAGCGTATTGAGGAAGGCAGCGTCGCCGCTGCGCACCGGCGCGCCATGCCACGTCAGCGAGCCGCTCGCCGGTGCGAGAAGGCCACAGAGCACGCGCAGCAGGGTGGTCTTGCCGCTGCCGTTCGCGCCCGTTACCTGCACCAGCTCGCCCGCCGACACCGAGAGGTCCAGCTCGCGGAAGATCCGGCGGCCGGCGCGCGAAAACGTCAATTGGCTGGCAACAAGCACGGCAGTGGTGGCTGAGTCAAACGGGGTCTGGCATCGGCAGCACGTTCACGTGCTTTACTCGGTCTTCATCTTCGACATGTCGGGCAGATGGTGCGCAATACCCTTGTGGCAGTCGATACAGGTTTTCTCTTTGCTGCCCAGATACTGGGCATGCATGGCCGACGCGCGTGGGCTCTGCCGAGTGAAGTCCATCGATTCGTAGTTGTGGCAGTTGCGGCATTCCAATGAATCGTTGGCCTTCAGCCGATCCCATTCATGCTGGGCCAGCTCGAGTCGGTGGGCCTCGAATTTCTCGCGCGTGTCGATGGTGCCGAAGATCTTGCCCCACACTTCCTTGGAGGCCTGCATCTTTCGTGCAATCTTGTTCGTCCAGGCGTGCGGAACGTGGCAGTTCGAGCAGATGGCGCGCACACCGCTGCGGTTGGTGTAGTGGATGGTGCTCTGCAGCTCTTGATACACGTTGTCGTGCATTTCGTGGCAACCCGTGCAGAACGCTTCGGTATTTGTCACTTCCATCGCGGTGTTGAACGCGCCCCAGAACACCACGCCGGCAACAAAGCCGCCCAACGTCAGAAAGCCCAGGCTGAAATACGCGCTGGGCCGGTTGATGGTGCGCCAGTAGCGCTTGATCAGGTCGAACATGACTGCACCGCCTCAGTTCTTGCCAACGCTCTTGCCATCAGGCTTGCGTTTGAGCAGTTGATCGACATCGACAAACGTATTGGTGACAAGCGGCTTGGCGTCGGCCTGCGGCACGTGACATTGCGTGCAGAAGAAGCGGCGCGGCGAAACGTCGGCCAGTTGATGGCCACCGCGGTCAACGTAGTGCGTGGGGCTGATCGCGATCGCGCGCATCTCTTCGGCCTTCGTACGCGCGTGGCAGGACAGACAACCGTTGTGGTCCTTATTGATCTGATACATGTAGGTGCCGTCGATCTTGTGCGGAATCGTCGGCGGCTGCCCGGTGTAGTTGCGCTCGCGGCGCACGTCCTTGTTCTCGGTGGGATACAGGATCGGCGGTGTCGATTCGGCGGCAATCGGCGTGGGGCCGCGCATGGCGTCGACCACGCCTTGGGCTTGCGCGGGCAATTGGGCAAGGGTCGCCAGGAGCAGCGCACAGATGGCGGCTGGCAGTCCCAAGAGTCGGCTGAGCTTCATGACGTTTTCCTATTGCGCGTGTGTCGTCTGCCCGTGCTCGTCAGACCTTCACGATCTTGACGGCGCATTTCTTGAAATCCGTCTGGAGCGAGATCGGGCAGGTTGCATCCAGTGTGACCTTATTGATGAGCTGGCTCGCATCGAACCACGGCACGAACACCAGGCCCTTCGGTGGCTGGTTGCGGCCGCGTGTTTCAATGCGGGTGCGCATCTTGCCGCGCCGCGAGATCACTTCGACCTCGACACCACGTCGCAGTCCCAGCGCTTTCGCATCTTCCGGGTGCATGAAGCAGACCGCGTTCGGGAAGGCGCGATACAGCTCGGGTACCCGGCGCGTCATCGAGCCCGAGTGCCAGTGCTCCAGCACGCGGCCGGTCGACAACCAGAACGGGTATTCCTTGTCTGGCACTTCCGGTGGGGCCTCGTAGGGCAGGGCGAAGATCACCGCCTTGCCGTCCGGGTTGCCGTAAAACTGGTAGCCGGTGCCGGCCTTGACGTACGGATCGCTGCCTTCCTTGTAGCGCCAGCGCGTTTCCTTGCCGTTGACCACCGGCCAGCGCAATCCGCGCGCCTGGTGATAATCGTCGAACGGCGCCAGGTCGTGGCCGTGGCCGCGCCCGAAGCTTGCGTACTCCTCGAACAGGCCCTTCTGCAGGTAGAAGCCGAACGCCTTGGCTTCGGCATTGTTGTATTCCGGGTCGACGTCCTTGAGCGGGAACCTGTCGACATTGCCGTTGCGGTACAGCACGTCGTAGAGCGTCTTGCCGCGCAGCTCCGGCTTTTTGGCGATAAGGTCTTCGGGCCAGACTTCTTCCACCTTGAAACGCTTGGAGAACTCCACCAGCTGCCACAGGTCGGATCGCGCCTCACCCGGCGCATCCACGAGTTGATGCCAGAACTGCGTCCGGCGCTCGGCGTTGCCGTAGGCGCCTTCCTTCTCAACCCACATCGCGCTCGGGAGGACCAAGTCGGCGGCCAGTGCGGTGACGGTCGGGTACACGTCCGAAACAACAATGAAATTCGCCGGATTGCGGTAGCCCGGGTAGCCTTCCTCGTTGATGTTGGCGCCGGCCTGCATGTTGTTGTTCACCTGCACCCAGTACGCGTTGAGCTTGCCGTCCTTCAGCATGCGGTTTTGCAGTACCGCGTGATAGCCGGGCTTTTCAGGGATCGTGCCGGGCGGCAGCTTCCAGATGTGCTCGGCTTCTTCACGGTGCTTCGGGTTGGTCACCACCATGTCGGCCGGCAAGCGGTGCGAGAACGTGCCCACCTCGCGCGCGGTGCCGCATGCCGAAGGCTGGCCCGTCAGGGAGAAAGGGCTGTTGCCCGGTGTGGCGATCTTCCCTGTCAGCAGGTGCAGGTTGTAGATCATGTTGTTCGCCCAGGTGCCGCGGGTGTGCTGGTTGAAACCCATGGTCCAGAACGACACGACCTTGATCTTCGGATCGGCGTACAGCTCGGCAAGCTTCTGGAGCTGCTGCTTGAACTCCTTCTCCTTGCTCTTGTCCGGGTTCGCCAGCTTGGTGGTGTAGTCCAGGTCGTACGTCGAGACGAACTTCGCAAACTCGTCGAATGAGATCGGCTTGGAGTCACCCACCTTGTCGGCGTTCTTGGCGGCCTTCTGCACGGGGTTGTCGGGCCGCAGGCCGTAGCCGATGTCGGTCACGCCCTGCTTGAAGACGGTGTGCTTGTTGACGAAGTCCGTGTTGACCTTCTTGTTGGTGATGATGTAGTTCGCGATGTAGTTGAGCATCGCGAGATCGGCCTGCGGTGTGAAGACGATCGGGATATCGGCCAGATCGAACGAGCGGTGCGTAAACGTCGACAGCACCGCGACCTTCGTCTTGGGCGCGGAGAGGCGCCGGTCCGTCACGCGCGACCAGAGGATGGGGTGCATCTCCGCCATGTTCGAGCCCCACAGCACGAACGCGTCAGCGACTTCGAAATCGTCGTAGCAGCCCATCGGCTCGTCCATGCCGAACGTTCGCATGAAGCCGGCCACGGCAGAGGCCATGCAGTGGCGCGCGTTGGGGTCGAGGTTGTTCGAGCGGAAGCCCGCCTTCATTAGCTTGACGGCGGCGTAACCCTCAAAAACGGTCCATTGACCCGAGCCGAACATTCCGACAGCCGTCGGGCCCTTTTCCTTGATGACGCGCTTGAACTGCACCGCCATCTCGTCAAACGCGCGGTCCCAGGTGACGGGCGTGAACTCGCCGTTCTTGTCGTACTTGCCGTTCTTCATGCGCAGCAGCGGCTGGGTCAGCCGGTCCTTGCCGTACATGATCTTGGAGAGGAAATAGCCCTTGACGCAGTTCAGGCCTCGGTTGACCTCGGCCTTTGGGTCGCCCTGCGTGGCAACCACGCGATTGTCTTTGACGGCCACTTCAACGCCGCAGCCCGTGCCACAGAATCGGCAAGGCGCCTTCGACCACTTGAGCTGCGTCAGCTCTTTGTCGGTGACGAGGTTGGCGGCGCCGGCAGGAAGCGTGACGCCAGCTACCGAGGCGGTGGCGGCGGCAGCGGTCTGCTTAATGAACGCGCGGCGAGAGACTTTCATCGTCCATTTCCTCATGCATGGCGTCGGCCATTTCGTTGTGCTGGTAGATCAGGGCGGTGTTGAGCACACCGTCGATCTGCTGAATGAACGCCAGGTGCGCTGCAATGGCGCGCGAACTGGGCGCCTCAAGCGTGACCACGAGCTTGCCGTTATCGCTGGCCGCGTGGATTTCGCTGCCGGCGATGGTTTCGATGGATTCGCTCACCCGTGCAATATGGGTTGGCCGCGTCTGGACCAGAACGCCGGCGATGTGCCACTCGTCGTCATCGAGTGGCGCCGGCCGAACGTGGATATCTATTTTTTTGTGTTTCGCATGACCGTGTTCTGGCGATGAACGCCTTTTTCTAATCAGTGCTGCGCGAACATACAACCCGACTCGCCCCCGGAACCCCCCGGGCGTATTTCAATGCGTTGGCGGACCGCTCAGCAATTGCGTTGCCCAGACGATAAATCCATAGCCGGCCACGATAATGACGGAAAGAACCGGCACCATGACGGCCGTCAGAAACAGAAAGCTCCGCAGCTCTTCGGATTTACGTTGCGCGTCGACGTTTTGGGGCTGTTCCACGATGACTCGACCAATGAGGGCGGCGCTAATGGCGCGAACGTTTTCCAGTAAAGTGAACGTCGCAAGGGAATTCAAGGTTTTTGCATGATCCCGGCGTGACATATATCGCGCAAGCAATATGTCGTCGTGGCGTGATCTAGCGCAAGATTTGCCGGATTCACGAGCCTGAAACATTGACGGGCACCCGCCATAAATACCAAGCCGCGACGGTTCGATACGGGCTCCACGCAAGACCAATCGTCTCCATCTGCTTGCGTGTGGGTGTGGACTCGAGGCGCTTCAGGCGTCGGTAACCATCGCGCACGCCGAAGTCGTCTGCGGGCAAGATGTCCGAGCGCTCCAGCGTGTAGATCAGCAGCATTTCGACCGTCCACCGGCCAACCCCGCGCAGTGTCACCAGCCGCTCGATGAGCGCTTCGTCGGGCATGGCCAGCGCCTGCTCCCGCCTGGGCACGACGCCGTCGAGCGCGGCTTGGGCGATGCCGCGAATGGTCGCCAGTTTGGTGGCAGAAAAGCCGCACGCGCGCAGCGCTGCCTCATCCGTGTCGAGCACTTGCTGCGGCGCAGGAAACGCAGCAGCCGGATAGAGCGCGATGAACCGGCCGAGGATGGCGTCACCCGCCTTCGCGTGCAGCTGCTGATAGGCGATGGCGCGGATCAATGCTTCATAGGGCTCGCGCGCTGGCTTGGCGGCGTGGCCGCAGGGCCCGACGGCGGCGACGTGGCGCGCCCAGTCTTCGTCCAGCGTCGCCAGAAAAGTTTCGGCTTGTCGGTAGGCGCTTTCGGACAGGTCTGCGGCGATGGTCATGCGATGGATTGCCGTCAGCCGGCCTTGCGGAACGTGAGGTTGATCCGCTGGCTGCCGAGCAGCGGATGCGGGTGGTCCTTGAGCGGCGCAATGCCGTGATAGCGCAGGCGATCCGGCCCGCCCCAGACGACAACATCACCGTGAAACAGGGGAATGCGTTGCGGCTTGTCGGCACGGCGATGGCCGCCAAACAGGAAGACGGCCGGCATGCCGAGCGACACGGACACGATGGGCGCGCCGTAATCCTGTTCATCCTTGTCCTGATGCAGCGACATGCGGGCGCCCGGCACATAGCGGTTGATGAGGCAGGCGTCCGGCGTGAAGCCGGGGAAGCCTGCTTCGGCGGCGGCGTTGCGCGCCAGCCGCACGAACACATCGGGCAGCGGCGGCCACGGGTTTCCTGTGAGCGGGTCGAGCGTGGCATAGCGGTAGCCGCGGCGGTCTGATGTCCAGCCCAGCGTGCCGCTGTTGGTCAGCGCGACCGACATCTCGAAGCCGCCCGGCGTGACCATGTGCCGAAACGCGGCCTGCTGCGCGATGGCATCCACCGCCGCGATCAGGCCCGTCGCTTCCGACAGCGCAAAGCCGCGCAGCACAAACGCCGCTTCGCCGAGCGCAATGCGTGTGTCGTCAGCGGGTGAGTGGTCGGCAAACAGATCGCCGGTGGTCATGGTCAAGCCTCTACAGCGCGTCGTGGAAGATGATGCCCACAGTATGCCGCTGACCCGAGCGCAGGCGGCACACACCGTGGCGCATGTTCACGCGATACGTACCGCGCGTGCCTTGTACGGGCCGATGGTGCACCGCAAAGAACACGGCATCGCCTTTGCGCAGCGGCACCACTTCGGGCCGCGACTGCATCCGCGGGCGCTGCTCCGTCATGACGAATTCGCCGCCGGTGAAATCGACGCCCGGTTCCGACAAGAGGATGGCGACCTGTAGCGGAAAGACGTGCTCGCCGTAGAGGTCCTGATGCAGGCAGTTGTAGTCGCCGGGGCCGTATTGCAGGATCAGCGGCGTGGGGCGCAGCTGGCCGGCTTCGTGGCAGCGACGCAGGAAATCGGCGTGCTTGGCCGGATAGCGCACGTCGATGTCCATGGCTTGGTTCCAGCGGTTGGCAATAGTCGCCAGCGGTGGGTAGAGCGATGTGCGCAGCTGCGCGATGAGGTCCGGCAGCGGATACGCGAAATACTGGTATTCGCCGCGTCCGAAGCCATGGCGCTCCATCACCACACGCGAGCGAAACAGGCGGTCTTGCGGGTACAGCGCGGTCAAGGCATTGCAGGCGTCCTCGTCCAGCAGGCTCGGCAATACGGCGCTGCCGACATCGTTGAGGGCGTCTTCAATGGCGGCCCAGTCGATGCCGTCAAGGGTTGGACGGTGCCCCGCGCCGACATGTGCGGCGGCCGTGGAAGGCGGCATATGCGCTCCTTTCGGAGATTCGGTACGCCAAGCCTACGCTCACCGGAGCGCGCGTGACACTCCGGAGCTTGCGGTCAAATTCAGGCCTGTGCGGCCAGGCTCGCGGGCATGGTGGTGGCGGCCAGTTTAGTCAGCGCATCGCCGGTGGCGCGGCAGATGCGCCACTCGGGCAGCACATCGGCGCCCATGGCTTCGTAGAACGCGATGGACGGCGCATTCCAATCGAGCACGCTCCATTCGAAGCGGCCGCAGTCCCGCTCCTGCGCCAGGCGCGCGAGGTGGATCAGGAGTGCCTTGCCGATGCCCAGGCCGCGGTATTCGGGCTCGACGAAGAGGTCTTCCAGATACAGGCCCGGCTTGCACAGGAAGGTCGAGAAGTTGTGGAAGAACAGCGCAAAGCCCACGGCCCGGCCGTCGACTTCTGCCAGCACCGCCTCACAGTACGGGCGCGGCCCGAACAACATCGTCGCCAGCGCTTCGGGCGTGGTCTGCACCAGGTGCGTGAGCTTTTCGTATTCGGCCAGCGCAGAGATCAGACGAACGAGCGAGGCGCAGTCATCGGGGGTGGCGGGGCGCAGCGTGAAGCGAGTCGCAGTGGTGGTGGCGGTCATTGGGATTGCGATTCCAGTGAGGTTTGGACCAGGCGCGCGACCTGATCGACGTAATCGGGCGCGAGGCAATCGACCACGTGCCGCTCGGGTGTGCTGCGCAGCCAGGTGATCTGGCGCTTGCAGAGCTGGCGCGTTGCGGCGATGCCTTGTTCACGGAGGGCAGCCATGTCGATTTCGCCTTCGAGGTAAGCCCACGCCTGGCGATAACCGACGCAGCGGATGGATGGCAGCGTGGGCGAAAGATCGCCGCGGCGGCGCAAGGCCTCCACCTCGTCGAGCAGCCCGCCGGCGAGCATCGCGTCAAAGCGCTGTGCGATGCGCGCATGCAGCACGAGGCGGTCGGACGGTTCCAGCGCGATCGTCAGATACGGCGCGGCTGCATCGTGCTGCTGGAACGCATTCGCGCCGACCTCGCGTGCGAGCAGGGCGGACATCGGCTGGCCCGTCAGCCGATACAGCTCCAACGCGCGCTGGATGCGCTGCGCGTCGGTTGCGTGCAGTCGCGCGGCCGTCACCGGATCGACCTGCGCCAGTTTCGCGTGCAGCGCCGGCCAGCCATCGCGGGCGGCTTCGGCATCGATCTCCGCGCGGATGGCAGGGTCGGCGCCGGGCAAATCGGAGAGCCCTTGCGTGAGCGCCTTGTAATACAGCATCGTGCCGCCGACGATCAGTGGCAGCCGTCCGCGCGCGAGGATGGCATCGATCAGCGCATTCGCATCATTGGCAAACTGCGCGGCGGAATACGCATCGAGCGGATCAATGATGTCGATCAGGTGATGCGGCGCGATGGCCTGTTCTTCGGCGCTGGGCTTTGCCGTGCCGATGTCCATGCCGCGATACACCAGCGCGGAATCCATGCTGATGATCTCGACCGGCCAGCGTTCGGCCAGCTTCAATGCGGCGGCGGTCTTGCCGGACGCGGTCGGGCCGAGCAGGCAAATCGCGCGCGGGGCGCTTGCAGCGGACGCAGTCATCGGAATTTACTGGCCACGCAGGAAGAGGCGATCCAGGTCAGCCACGGTCAACTGGATCCATGTCGGGCGGCCGTGATTGCACTGGTCGGCGCGTTCGGTGGCTTCCATCTGGCGCAGCAGCGCGTTCATCTCGTCCAGGTTCAACCGGCGGTTTGCACGCACGGCAGAGTGGCACGCCAACGTGGCCAGCAGCTCGTTCTGGCGTTCGGCCAGCACGCGCGAGCCGCCGTACGCGTGCAGATCGCGCAGCACGTCGCGCGCGAGCGCCTGCGCATCGGCCTTCTGCAGCAGTGTCGGCACCGATCGCACGGCCAGCGTGGTGGGCGACACGGCGGAGATGTCGAAGCCAAGCAGCGTGAGCGTGTCGCGGAATTCCTCTGCGGTGCCGATCTCCACCGGGCTTGCGGCAAACGTGACGGGAATGAGGAGCGGTTGCACCTCGACACGCTTGGTTTCCAGTGCGGTCTTGAGTTGCTCGTACAGGATGCGCTCGTGCGCGGCATGCATATCGACGAGCACCATGCCGCGCGTGTTCTGCGCCAGCACGTAGATGTCGTGCAACTGGGCCACGGCAAAGCCGAGCGGGTGCGCATCGTCGTCATCGGCGGGTGGTGCAGCGACCGGCTCTGCAACAGCAGCAGGCGCTTGCGCGGTCGCGGTGCCGCCGTCGAACAACGTTGCCGCGCTCGGCACGTCGGTCATCCAGGCGGGGCGCATCGCCGGCATGGGCGTGCTATCGCCGCGCATCATCGACAGGTATTCCGCACGCGGCTGCGCAATGCCGAGCGACGTCTGCCGCGCGGCCATCTGGTTGATCCAGCGCGTGGTGTTGTCGGCGGGCGAGGGCGCCGTCGTGACCCCGGCAACTTCGGGCGCAGCGGCGATGTCGGTGCGCAGGCTGTCGCCCTGTTCGCCGGCGTGGCGGGACAGGGCGCGCTGCACCGCGTGATAGACGAACTGGTGCACCGCGCGGCTGTCGCGGAAGCGCACCTCGATCTTGGACGGGTGCACGTTGACGTCCACCGCTTCGGGCGGCAACTCCAGGCACAGCACGTAGGCCGGGAGGCGGTTCAAATACTGCGTCCGCTTGAGCGAACTGCGTCTTTGCTGCCGGGC
>QFCJ01000100.1_pt1 | contig 46622 bp, 44 predicted proteins | sample 5346051 | NCBI WGS metagenome assembly QFCJ01 (sample SAMN09062257, study PRJNA434731) | Human gut metagenome, whole genome shotgun sequencing project. | isolation source: stool timepoint C gemcode assembly | host: Homo sapiens | collected 2016 | reverse complement strand
AGTGAGTCAGCCCCGGCAGGGGATGAAACAAGGGATGCACCACAAGAACAAAACCACCAAAATACAGCGCATGCCAGATAACGAGCGCCCGAACCCCGACCAACTCCTAGCCGAACTCCAATCCGGCAAGGAACAGTCCGCCCGCGGCAAACTCCGCATCTACTTCGGCGCCTCGGCCGGCGTAGGCAAAACCTACGCGATGCTGGCAGCAGCCAAGGCCGCGCGCGCAGCCGGCATCGACGCCATCATCGGCCTGGTCGAAACCCACGGTCGCGCCGAAACCGCCGCGCTGGTCGCCGACCTCGAACGCCTCCCCACCCGCCAGATCGAATACAAGGGCCGCACGCTGCCCGAGTTTGATCTCGATGCCGCGCTGGCGCGAAAGCCCGCCCTCATCCTCGTCGATGAACTTGCGCACTCCAACGTGGCGGGCTCGCGCCACCCAAAGCGCTGGCAGGACATTGAGGATTTGCTCGCCGCCGGCATCGATGTCTGGACCACCGTCAACGTCCAGCATCTCGACAGCCTGAACGAGGCCGTCGGCAGCATCACCGGCATCCGCGTGTGGGAAACCGTGCCGGACGCGGTGTTCGATGCCGCCAACGAAGTCATCCTCGTTGACCTGCCGGCCGATGAACTGCTGCGCCGCCTGGCCGAGGGCAAGGTCTACATGCCCGAGCAGGCGCAGCACGCCGCGCGCAATTTCTTCCGCAAGGGCAACCTCATCGCGCTGCGCGAACTCGCCCTGCGCCGCACCGCCGATCGCGTCGACGACGACGTGCAGGCCTACCGCCGCGCGCGCCGCATCGAAAACGTCTGGCGCACGCGCGAAACCGTCGTCGCGTGCCTGGACCCGCAGGGCGATGGCGAGCAGGTCATCCGCAGCGCCGCGCGGCTGGCCGCGCAGCTGGAATGCGACTGGCATGCCGTGGCCGTGGTGATGCCGCATCTGCGCGCCGCCGATGCGCGCACCGAGCGTTTGCATGCCCTGCTCAAGCTGGCCGAGGACGCCGGTGCCAAGGTGGAGACGCTGGCCGGCACCAACGCCGTCGAGGCGATCACCGGTTATATCCGCCGCCACAACATCACCAAGGCCGTGATCGGGCGGCCGCCGGAGAAGCGCTGGCGATCGGCGCGGGCCGTCGTCGTGGCGCTGCGGCTGGCGATCGGGCTGGAGCGCCGACTGCCCAGCGGCGACTTTGCCGAGGCCCTGGCGCGGCATTGCCCCGAGGTCGACGTGATCCGTGCCGCGGCGGACCCGGCCCATATCCAGCTCACGCCGCGCGCAGCGGAGGTCGGCCGCGCTGATGTGCGCAGCGAAGCCCAGCGCGCGGCCGATGCACAGGCTGGTTGGCTCAAGCCGGCTTACGTGGCCGCTTGCGTGTACGTCGGCATTGCGACGGCGCTGTCCAGCCTGGTCCGGCCGGTGTTCGATCTGGCCAACATCGTCATGCTGTTCCTGGCCGCCGTGGTGGCGGTGGCGATGCGCCACGGGCGGGGTCCGGCAGCGTTGGCGTCGGTGCTGTCGGTGGCGCTGTTCGATTTCTTTTTCGTGCCGCCACGTTTCTCTTTTGCCGTGAGCGACGTGCAGTACCTGCTGACCTTTGGGGTGATGCTGGCGGTCGGCATGCTGGTGGGCCAGCTGACGGCGGGCCTGCGTGAACAGGCCGAGGTGGCGGTGCAGCGCGAGGCGGCGGCACATGCGTTGTATGAGGCCGCGCGGGAGTTGTCTGCCGCGCTCACGCTGGACCAGATCGTCAGCATCGGCGGGCGCTTCGTCAACGCAACGTTTGGCGGGCGCTGTGCGTTCTTCTTCGTCGGGCTCGATGGGCGGTTGGGCGCACCGCAGGTCGCCAAGCCGGAAGGCAGCACCGATGCACCGTCCGGCATGCCGAATCTTGACCGCGTGCTGGCCGATTGGACGTACCAGCACGGCCAGCCTGCCGGTACGGGCACGCATACGCTGCCGTCTGGCTCGGTGCTGTATCTGCCCTTGAAGGCGCCGATGGCGATTCGCGGTGTGCTGGCCGTGGAGCCGGAAACCTTCCAGGTGCTCGCCCAACCCGACAACCGCCGCCAGATCGACGCCTGCGCCACGCTCATCGCGATTGCCATCGAGCGTGTGCATTACGTGGAAGTCGCTCGCGACGCCTTGGTGCGGATTGAATCGGAGCGGCTGCGCAATTCACTGCTGGCCGCCGTGTCGCACGATTTGCGCACGCCGCTCACGGGCCTGGTGGGGATGGCCGAAACGCTGTTGCGCGCGCAGCCGCCCCTGCCCGCGCTGCAGGCAGAAGCCGCGGCCGCCATCGGGCAGCAGGCCCAGCGCATGCGTACGATGGTCACGAACCTGCTCGACATGGCGCGGCTGCAGAACCAGGACGTCAAGCTGCGGCTGGAGTGGCAATCGGTGGAGGAGTTGGTTGGCGCGGCGCTGCAGGCGATTCCGCTGCCCGATCATCGTGTGGTGGTGGATGACCTCGCAGCCCTGCCGCTCATCCGCTGCGACGGGCCGCTGATGGAGCGCGTGCTGTCGAACCTGCTGGAGAACGCGGGCAAGTTTGCGCCGGCCGGCACCGAGGTGCGTATCTCTGGCGAGATTGTCCACGACGAAGCACGCGGCAACGAACTCCGCCTGCGTGTGCGCGACCACGGCCCCGGCGTGCCGGCGGGTTCGGTGCAGACCATCTTCGAGAAGTTCACGCGCGGTGAGAAGGAATCGGCCACCACCGGCGTCGGCCTGGGCCTGGCCGTGTGCGAGGCCATCGTGAGTGCGCATCACGGCCGCATCTGGGTGGAGGCGCCGGCTGACGGCGGCGCGTGCTTCGTCGTCGCCCTGGCCGCCGCCGAGCCGCCGCCTCTGGAAGACGCCGAGCCCATCGCCTAGCCCGGCTGCACCGTCGCAGGGCATATGGACATGCCGAAAAAGTCGTTCGGTTACGGATGCCGCTATGACAGGATCACGTCACACGCCCGCTATCCGCGGGCGGATTTCATTCACGACAAGATCCACGAGGTTTCTCCATGTCCCTGTTCTCCCGCCTTGCGCGCGTGGCCGTACCGGCCATCGCCTTTGCCGTCGCCACCGCCGCCAACGCCGATACCAAGCAGATCAAGCTCGGCACCATGAGCGGCCCCGATGCGCAAATCTGGGAAGTCGTTCAGAAGGTCGCCAAGAAGGATGGCCTCGACGTCAAGATCATCGAGTTCAACGATTACGCCCAGCCCAACCCCGCGCTCGATTCAGGCGACCTGGACGCCAACGGCTTCCAGCATCAGCCCTTCCTCGACAGCCAGATCCAGGCGCGCCACTACAAGATTGTCAATGTGGGCCTGACGTATGTGGCGCCGATGGGCTTTTACTCGAAGAAGGTCAAGTCGCTCGCGCAGCTCAAGGAAGGTGCCAAGGTCGGTATCCAGAACGATCCGTCCAACGGCAACCGCGCGCTGCTGTTGCTGCAAAAGGTAGGCGTGATCAAGCTGAAGGCCGGCGCCGGCACGAACGGCAACAATGCGACCCCGCGTGATGTGGTCGAGAACCCGAAGAAGATCAAGCTGATCGAGCTGGATTCGGCGCAACTGCCGCGCTCGCTGGATGATCTGGACGCCGCTTCGATCAACACTGACTACGCGGTCAAGAACGGCCTGACGCCGACCAAGGACGCCATCGCACTGGAAGATCGCCAGGGGCCGTACGCCAACCTCATCGCCGTGCGTGAAAAAGACAAGGATCAGCCGTGGGTAAAGACGCTGGTGCGTGCCTACCAATCTGAAGACGTGCGCAAGTTCATCGACACGCAGTTCAAGGGCGCGATCCTGCCGGCGTTTTGAGGCCTCACGCTAAGTCAGCGATTACTTTCGCGAACTGACCCGAGATTGAAGTGCGGCGCGCCGCTGGCTCAGCTTAGCTGGCGGCGCGCCAAGTCATTTGCTGCGCTGCAGCAGTGTGTGACGGTTGCAATCGTTTCCGTCACACGTGGTGCGCTGGCAACGCTTGTAGCTTCTCGTTACATTAAGTAGTTCTACCTTATTGCAACGCAGCAAACGATTCGCTATAGTAGGAACTGTCTCCTCCACCCTCCTTGGTGGATTCTGGCCCGAGCACCTGGTGCTCGGGCTTTTTTCTTTGGTGCGCCGCCGCTGTTGTTGTTCTTCTGGCCGCCTTGCATCTCGGCCGATCCTGGCTACTCTGAAACCTCCCTCTCGAGCGACCTGCGAGCGCGGCGTTGCCCGATAGCAACGAGCGCAAATTTTTCAAGCGCGCGCGCCGAGCCACGCTTGAGTTGCTTGCCCGCGTCAGCGCCGGTCCTATCCAAAGCGTTGTTTGAATCACGTTGCTGCTGCTAATGTGCGCGCAACAGCGTGCTTTGTGCAGCTAACATCGCCAAATTTCGTCAGTTTTTGTCCTACAAGGGTTTCGGCGAACCCCGGACAGTCTGACTTCATCCCCTCCACTAAACTTCACCTTGCTCTCTCTTTAGAGAGCACTCCCCCCCTTTTGAGCCCGCCCCTGTTGCGGGCTTCATTTTTTTCGGGCACGATTTCTTCCATCCCGACGCCGTCGACACCGGCGCCGGAAGCTCAAAAGGTTGGGGGAATCGCTCAAGGCCCGCGCAGTTGAAAAGCTGCGCGGGCTTTGTTTTTCCGGCTCCGTGTTGACGGTGCCTGACAAGGCTTCTGCAGGGTGCTTCAATGGCGGCTGACGGTGGCGTCACACAGCGCAAACACGATGCGCTGCGCGCCGATACGCACAACGACAAGGACTGGCCGATGGAAGGTTTCGCGCAACTCGCCGTGCTGGTGGTGGACGACCACCCCGTGCAACGGGCTGCCGCCCGGCAACTGCTCCATACGCTGGGCGTGCAGCAGATCCTGACCGCTTGCGACGGCCGCGAGGCGCTCTACCTCCTCCAGCTCTGCCACGTCGATCTCGTGCTGTGCGACATCGACATGCCCGGTATGAACGGTCCGGAACTGATGGAGCAGATGCATCTGCGCGGCGGCCGTGTCTTTCCGCGCCAGGCGCCCGTGTGGGCGTGGGTCAGCGCGATGGACGCACCGATCGTCGAGTCGCATGTCAGCCTGGCCGATGCGATCGGGCTGACGCGCACGCATGGCGTGCAGAAGCCGCTGCGGCCGACACATGTGCTGCCGTTGCTGGAAGAAGCCGCTGCGCGCGAGCTGGACCCGGTGCCTGCCGCAACCGCGGGTTTGCCGCAGTTTTCCGACGACGAACTGGCGGCCCTCATCCACGAAACGCCCGAGCAGATCGAAGTCGTCTTCCAACCGCAGCACGATCTGGCCACCAACCAGATTGCCGGCGCCGAGGCGCTGTGCCGCTGGATGCATCCGGTGCATGGGCGGGTATCGCCCGCAGCTTTCGTTCCGCGGCTGGAAGCGCTGGGGCTGTCCGATGGCCTGTTCTTCCACGTGCTGGAGCATTGCGTGCGTGTGCAGCACGCGCTGGCCGCGCATGCGCATCCCGTCTCGATCGGCGTGAACGCGTCTGCGCAGACGCTGGGCCGTGCCGGCACCGTCGACCGCATCGAAGCGATCGTGCGTGAGGCGCGCATTGCGCCGGCGGCCATCGCCATCGAGCTGACGGAAGATTCGCCCGTGCCTGATGCCGCACAGCTCACCATTGCGCTGAACCGTCTGCGCCTGCTCGGTCATCCGCTGGCCATCGATGATTTTGGCGTGGGTATTGCCACGCTCAAGCTGCTGGCGGATCTGCCATTCACCATTCTCAAGATCGATCGCTCGTTTACAGCCGCGGTGGACCAGACCAGCCAGCGCGGCGTGATCTGCCGCACGATGATCGAACTGGCGCGCACCTTGCAGCTCGAGTGCATTGCCGAAGGCGTGGAAACCGAAGCGCAACGCCAAACGCTGCGCGCCCTGGGCTGTGCAACGGGCCAAGGCTATCTGTGGGCCGCGCCGCTCTCCGTCACGGCGTTTCTGGCGCATGTGCAAGCGGCGGCTTAAGTGCGAATGCTGCAGGGCCATTCAGTTTTCTTCAGCCCTGATAAAAACAGCTTCTGCGCCGAAAGGTTACACGCCCCAAAAGTAAGAAAAATCTGACCCCGTCGGGCACATCAGGTCAGTAAGGTACCGGCTCCTTTCGGCGGCCTTCCACTCTCCCATGACGGCTCGGATCTCTCCCCCTCTGTTGCTTGCCAAGTACGATGCGCCATCTCCGGCGACGCGCCTGAGCTGACCGCGCGCGCATGTCCTCTGTCCTCTCGATCGTGATGGCAGACGATCATCCGTTGATTCTGCTGGGGCTGGCGGCCGCCATCGGGCAGTTTCCGCAGCAGCGTGTCGTTGCACAGGCACACGACGGACGCGAACTTCTGCAGGTGCTTCTGCACACCGACTGCAACGTCATCGTGACCGACTACAACATGGGCGGCGAACCCGCCTTCGATGGCATGCAACTGCTGGCGCGCCTGCGCAAGAAGCATCCGAAGCGCGCCATCGTTGTCTGCACGATGGTTCACAATCCGGCCCTCTTGCGGGCCATGCGGCAAATCGGTGTGTCCGGCATTGTGAGCAAGGACGATGGCTTGGTTCATGTCGGCCACGCAGTCATGGCCGGTGCGCGAGGCGTGCGCTACGACAGCCCCCGCATCCTGGCGGACACGGGCCTCGGTTCCAACGAGCGGACTGTGACTGAGCGGCTGAGCCAGCGCGAGCGCGAAGTGCTTCGCATGTATGCCGGCGGCATGGGCGTGTCGGACATCGCCCTCAAGCTCGGATCGAGCATCAAAACCGTCAGCACGCAAAAGACCGTGGCGCTGCGCAAGCTCGGGCTGGTGCGCGAGACGGATTTGTTTCAGTACGTTCGCGACAGCGGTTTGACGGCGCTGCGTTGAGCGGCGATCTCAGCCGGCCCCGCGGTGCATCGGTACGGCTTGCGCCGGGGCGATGGCCGTGTCGGATGCCCGCCCCGGCGACGCTTCTACGCCCATCAGCCAATTGAACAAGGGCGTTGCGAGCATCGCGCCGAGCAACTGCGCGAGCATGTAGCCCGGCACGTCTCCAGGGCGGATGCCGGAGGGGCCGTCGGTCAGTGCGCAGGCAAGGGCCAAGGCCGGGTTGGCCAGCGAGGACGACGACGTGAACCAGTACCCCGCCGCGATATAGGCGGCCACCACCAGCGGTAAGTGCCTGGGCGCGTGACGGCCGCATGCGATGCCCACCCCAATCAATCCGAACGTTGCAAGTGCCTCGCTCCACCACAGAGCGGGCCCTGTGGCGGCGTGCGTGCCTGCTGCCCACGCCGGCATGCCGAACATGGCATGCGCGGCTGCCACACCCAGCGCGGCGCCCACGGCCTGTGCAGCCAGATAGGCGAGTGCCTCATGGCCGCGCAGACTGCCCCGCAACAACGCCGACAGCGTGACCGCGGGGTTCAGGTGTGCACCCGACACCGGCGTGAAGACCGTCAGCAGCGCAAGCAGCCCGGCGCCACCGGCCAGCGATTGCGCCAGCAGCGTCCACGTGGCGTCGCCGCCGGAGAGTCGGCTTGCGTGGATGCCCGTGCCGATCACCACCGCAATCAGCAGGGCTGTGCCAAGTGCCTCCGCAACGATGCGGCGCGCCAGGGATCGTGCAGCGGACGTGGCCGAGACCGCGGCGCGAAGAGGGGACACAGTGGCCATGAGGGAAGAAGAGGAACGATGCCAAGCGCATCGCGCGGGAGTTTGGAACCTCCGTCGGGGCCGATCAATGCACCCAGGCGCGCTTGTGTCGCGCGCCCGAGTATCGAATGGCGGCATTGGTACGGCGGGGCTCAGGCCGGGCTTGCCGCGCCGGTGGCGGCCAGTCGGCGCTGTTGTGCACCCAGCCGCGCAAAGCCGACGGCCGCCGCACCGAGCGCTGCCAGCATGGCGGTGCAGCCCGCCATCGTGCCGTGCGCCATGCCGTTGGCGCCGCCGGCAGCGGCGAAGGTGAAATACAGGCCGCCGATACAGGCGACGCCCAGCGCGCCCGCCAATTGCTGCGCGGTCATCAGCAATCCCGCCGCTGCCCCCGCTTGCGTACGTGCGACGCCCGTCAGCACCAGGCCGATCAGCGGAACGACGACCAGCCCTTGTCCCGCCCCGTACAGCGCCACCGCAATGCCGATGCGCATCATGCTGGGCGTGGCGGGGTGTGCCCACTCCGTTCCGAATCCCGCCAGCAGCACCAGCAGGCCCAGGGCCATCAGGCCGAGCCCCGCCAACAGCGCGCGGACGCCATAGCGCCGTACCAATGCATTGGCTACCCGCGATGTGATCAGAAAGGTGATGGCCAGCGGCAGGATGGCGATACCCATGCGCACCGCGGAAAGCTGCCGCCCGTTCTGCAGATATAGCGTCAGCACGAGGAAGAACGCCATCATCCCGATGTAGTGCAGTGCCGATGCCGTCAGGCCCGTCATGAAGGCGCGATGCTGCAGCAGGTTCGGCGGCAGCAGCGGCGTACCGCCTGCGCGGTCGACACGGGCCTCAAGCTGCTGGAAGGTGGCCATACCCAGCACGCCAACAACCAGCAGCGCGAGCGCCCACACCGGCCAGTGCAATTCGCGGCCGAACAGCAACGGCACCAGCACGGCCGCCACGCTCACGGCCATCCACGCCACGCCGGTTGTATCCAGATGCACCTTCGCCGCGTCGGGGCTTGGGTGCGGGATCCAGCGCCCGCCCAGCAGCGCGGCCGTCAGCCCGACCGGTACGTTGATCAGGAAGGCCGCGCGCCAGCCCAGCCCGGCGATGTCGGCGCTGGTGAGTGCGCCGCCCACCAGCAACCCGGCCGCCCCGCCAGTGCCCATCACCAGGCCGAAAATCGACAGTGCGCGGTCGCGCTCGGCGCCGGCAAAGAGCGCCTGCACGCTCGCCAGCACCTGCGGCACCATCATCGCGGCCGACAGGCCCTGCGCGAAACGCCATGCGATCAGCGCCGATGCACTGCCCGCCAGCCCACAACCGGCCGAGGTGGCGGTAAAGGCGACGAGACCCAGCAGAAACACGCGCCGCCGCCCAAACAAATCGCCCAGACGGCCGCCGGTGATGAGCAGAATCGCGTAGCCAAGCTGGTACACCGCCAGCACGGCCTCCAGTTGCGCGGGTGTGGCATGCAAGGTCGTGCGGATACTCGGGATGGCCACATTGGCGATGAACGCATCGACGATGAACATGAATTGCGCTGTCACCATCACACCAAAGGCGAGCCAGCGGCGGGGTTCCGATACGGAGGAAGCAGAAGAATGGTGAGTCACGATCGGCTCCGGAAAGTGGGATGAACGCAGCGTAGGTGCGCGAGCCGATTCGATGCAGAGCTAGGATTAACCTAGGATTAGCTTGTCCCTCCCACCCGCACATGCCAGCGTGTGTAATACCGCCATGGACGATTTCACCGCCGACCTTGCGCCCTTACCCGCCGCGCCCCGCAACGAGCTGGGCGAGTTCCTGCGCAGCCGCCGCAGCCATCTGCGCCCGCAGGACGTGGGGCTGCCCGAGGGCAGCGGGCGCCGCCGCACCGCGGGCCTGCGCCGCGAAGAAGTAGCGCAACTCGCCAACATCAGCATCGACTGGTATGTGCGTATCGAGCAGGGGCGCGACGTGCGGCCTTCCGTGGCGACCATCGAGGCGATCGGGCGGGCGCTGAAGCTGTCTTCGGACGAGCGCGCGCACATGCGGGGCCTGGCGCGTGCCGAATCCGTTTTGACGGGCGCCGGCGCGGGAGCGGCCGAGCGTTCCACGGCCGAGGCGGTGCCGGATGTCTTGCGGCGCGCCGTCGCCGGCATGGCGCTGCCCGCCCACGTGCGCAGCTACCGCACCGAACTGCTGTGCTGGAACGAGGCGACCTCGCAGCTCTTCATGGATTTCGGCACGATGCCGCCGGAAGACCGCAACTCGCTGGTCTACATGTTTCTGTACGCCAACGCGCGCGAGCGTTTTGTCGAGTGGGAAAACGAGGCGCGGCGCATGCTGGCGAAGTTTCGCGCGGTATACGACCCGCATGCAGGCGACCCGGCGCTCGCGGCACTGGTCGACCGGCTGCGCACCAGTAGCCGCGAGTTCGATACCTGGTGGCGGCAGCACGAGGTGCGCGCCCAGCGTGCTGAACACAAGCTGATCCGCACGCCTGGCGGCAAGGTCGTCCGCTATGACTACATTGGTCTGCCGGTGATGGAAGACCCGCGCCTGCGCATGGTGCTCTACGTGCCCGTCGAGGACGGGGCCTGAACGCTCAGGCCGTCAAGGCCGAGAGGATGGTGCTGGTATCGCGTACGCGGCCCAGTCGCGGGAACACGTTCTCCACCGATGATCGATGCATCGCCGCATCGTTCGAACTCATCGCATCTTCGGCCAGCACCAGTGCGTAGCCGTGCTCCCACGCGGCGCGCGCGGTCGATTCCACGCCCACATGCGTTGAGATACCGCCCAGCACGATGGTGGTGATGCCGCGACGGCGCAGTTGCAGATCCAGCTCAGTGCCGTAGAACGCGCCCCACTGGCGCTTGGTGATCTGGATGTCAGTGGGTGCGACTTCCAGCTCGGCGGGCTGTTCCCACCATTGCGGCGGCAGACCGCCCGGCTGTGTAGGCGCGGGCCGGTCGACGGGCTGGCGCGGCGCATCGGCGTAGTCCGGCGCCCACCCCACGCGCACCAGCACCACGGGCGCAGCCAGCTCGCGAAAGCGCTTGGCGAGCCTGGCGGACGCACTCAATACCTGCTCGGCCGAGTGCGGCCCCTGGGCAAACGGCAGGATGCCGCGTTGCAGGTCGATCAACACCAGTGCGGTGGTTTTTGCAGACAACGCGGACAGGGTTTGCAGCGGTTCAGACATCAGATGCTCCAGATGAATCGGGGTTACGGACGGCGGATGACACACGTTGCCGTGGCATGCGCCAGCAACGTGCCGTCCTGGGTCTTGAGCGTGCCCTCCGACACGCCGATCGTGCGCGAGACATGCAGCACGCGCCCAACGGCCACCAGCGGCGTATCGACCGGCACAGCCTTCACCATCTTCACGTTCAAGTCGACCGTGCCGTAGCCGACGCCGGCTTCCAGCATCGAATGCACGGCGCAGCCCGTCACGGAATCGAGCACGGTCGCCGCAAAACCGCCGTGCACGCCGCCCAGCGGATTGAGGTGGCGCTTGTCGGCCCGGGCCGTGAAGTGCACGGTGCCTGCTTCGATGACATCCATCGTCATCGGGATGGTTTCGCTGATGGAGGCGCGCGGCAGTTCGCCGTGCGACATGGCTTGCAGCAATTGCAGGCCGGTCATTTGGGACGGATGCATGGGGAAGTCTGCTTGAGTTCGGAAGAGGTGACACGACACTCTACCGCGAGCCCGATTGCCGGGGCCGCAATGCGTTGCATAGGGCGACGCAACAACTGAGCGTCAGCGCACGCCCCAATACGGGTAGACCCTAACGTTGCGCGCACGCCGACGCGAAAGGCTCCTGAAAGGTGCCCCCTTCTACGCTCGCCCAGCGATTGCATCGGCGGCCTGACCCACTGCCGTTGCGCGTTTTCCGAAGCCGGCATTACGACCGGACACCATCACCCACAAAGGAAGGAGACTTCAATGTCCCGCATCAAGTTTGCCCTTGCGGCAACAGCAGCGGCTGCGGCCACGCTGGCCGCCGGCGGCGCCCATGCCCAGTCGAACGTGACGCTCTACGGGCTGATCGACACCACGATCAGCACCGTCAACAACACCAACGCCGCCGGCGCGCGCACCACCGGCTTCCAGGTGCCCTGGTTCTCGGGCAGCCGCTGGGGCCTGACCGGCAAGGAAGACCTGGGCGGCGGCACGTCGGCCATCTTCAAGCTGGAATCGGAATTCGAAACACCGACCGGCAACATGGACACCCCGGGCGTGTTGTTCAACCGCGATGCCTGGGTGGGCCTGTCGAGCGAATCGCTGGGCAAGCTGACCTTCGGCCGCCAAAACGCGATTGCACGTGACATCTCCGGGATCTACGGCGACCCGTACACCAGCGAGAAAGTCGGTCTGGACGAAGGCGGCTACACCAACGTCAACAACTTCAAGCAGCTGATTTTCTACGCAGGCAGCGCCACCGGCACCCGCATGAACAACGGCGTGGTGTGGAAGAAGATGTGGGACGGCCGCTTCCTGACGGCCCTGGGCTACCAGTTTGGCGAAGTGCCGGGCCAGTTCACGCAAGGCACGACCGAATCGCTCGCGCTGGGCTACAACGGCGACAACTTCCACCTGGCTGGCTTCGCGCAACAGGCCAAGGTGGGCGGCTTCATGGACCGTTCGTACTCGGTGGGCGGCAACGTGATCTTCGGCATGTTCCGCGTGAATGCCGGTTACTTCCATTACACCGGCGAGCAGCCGGCCGCGATCGGCAACCGCAGCGATAACGCCTACACCGTGTCGCTGAAGGTCGCTCCCCCGGGCGCCTTCGACTATGAAATCGGCTACCAGATCATGAAGGCCAACAACGCCGCCTTCAGCGCCGACGGCAACACCCTCAACGCGTATGCCAGCGTGGTGGGCGCCACGGCAGCAGGCAGCGGGCGCAAGAGCACGCTGTACGGCTCGGTGTTCTACCACGTGTCCAAGCGGACGGAGTTCTACGTCGCGGCCGACTACATGAAGCTGAAGGATCAGTACATCGTGGGCAGCACCAACGGCCACAACAGCCAGACGGAGTTTGCCGTCGGTATGCGCACGCGCTTCTAAGCGCCTGTTTGGCTTGAGCTAGCGGCCCTCGCGCACCTAGTCGACAAACTTGTTGGTGTAGGTGCGCGAGAGGTCGATGTGCTTGTCGCGCGCGTTGGCATTGCTGGCGGCGAGGACGCGCAGGACGGTGGGTGGGCCGTCGTCCGGCATGCGTCCGTCGGTGCTGAAGGTTGGCAGCGCGGCGGCAAGCGCTTTTGCGTACAGCTCGGGATGATCGCGCCGGAATTCCGCCGGCATGCGGGCGGCAATGTCTTCCGCGCCGTGCGTGTGCATGTAGCGCAGGGTGCGCACGAATGCGTGAGCCAGTTTGGCAGCGATGTCCGGATGCGCCTCCAGCCATGCGGTCTGCAGGTACAGGCATGCGGCGGGATACGGGCCTCCGAGCGCAGCCCGCGTGCTTTCCAGTGTGCGCAAGTCCAACAGCACACGGGCTTCGCCGCTATGCACGAGGCGCGAGACCGTCGGGTCGGTGGTCATGCCGGCGTCGATGCGGCCGTTGCGCAGCGCGGTGACGAAGCTGCGGTCGGCTCCGACCGGCAGCATGGTGTAGTCTCCGGCCGACAGCCCTTGCTGGGCCATCAGATAGCGCGTGAGAAAGCTGGTGGATGCGCCCAGCCCCGTCACCCCCAGCGTGCGGCCGCGCAGGTCGCGCATCGACTGCACCGTCGCCGGCAACCGTGTCGACACGACTTCCGCTTCGCCCGGCACCTGGCTGAATACGACGATGGCGCGCACTTCCTTGCCCTTGGCCTGCAGGTCGATGGTGTGGTCATAAAAGCCGACCACGCCTTGTGCAAAGCCGGTGAGCAGTTCGCTCTCCGCATCGACGCCGGCGGGTTGCGAGATCAGTTCCACTTCGAGCCCTTCGTCGCGGAAATAGCCCAGACGTTGCGCCAGCGTGGCCGGCAGGTAGATCATCTTGGCGGTGCCGCTGACCATGAGCGTCAAGCGCGTCGGGTCTTGTGCGAGGGCGTGCGAGGTTGCCACTGCCAGAAGGGCAGCGAGCCACGGCGTGATCCAGCCCCGGACCCCGCGTGCGCGGGCGGTCCTGCAGGTAAAAACACCCATTGAGTTGTCTCCGGCTCTTTTGTAGATATCGGTATCGCGCGGTCCGGGTCTGGCGAGTGATGCCTCCGGCGCGCGTAGGCAGCCGCCACCATTCTAGGAAGCGGCAACCCACAAATCGCTTTCATTTTTCGGACGCGCTGTTTTCGCATGAAGCTGCTCCTGATCGAAGACAACGCCCCGCTGGCGCACTGGCTGTCGGAAGCCCTGCGCCGTGCCCATTTCACCGTGGATCACGCCACCGATGGCGAATCCGCAGATACGCTGTTGCTTACACAACACTACGACGTGGTGCTGCTCGATCTGCAATTGCCTAAGTTGTCTGGGCAGGGGGTATTGCAACGTTTGCGCGGCCGGCGCAACGCGGTGCCGGTGCTGATCCTCACGGCCAGCGGCGGCATCGACGACAAGGTCGCCTGCCTGGGGGCCGGCGCCGATGACTACCTCGTCAAGCCGTTCGAGATTCGCGAGCTGATTGCGCGGATCCAGGTGCTGGTGCGGCGCAGCACGCCGGACCAATCCGTCGAGCTGCAATGCGGCGACCTGACGTACCACACCGGCAGCCGTACCTTCAATCTGGCCGGCCAGCCGTTGGTGCTGCCGGCGCGTGAGCACACGGTGCTGGAAATTCTCATGCTCAAGCTGGGGCGCACGGTGTCCAAACCGGCGCTGGTGAACGGCGTGTTCGGGATGGACGACGAAGCCAGCCCCGAGGCCATCGAAATCTACATCCACCGCCTGCGCAAGAAGCTGGAGCATTCCGCTGCCACCATCGTCACGCTGCGCGGCCTTGGTTACCTGCTGCGCGATGCGTCCGCCGCGCAGTCCTGACGGGGCGCCCGCGCAGTCCGCCCCGGCACGGGCGCACAGCTTGCGCGCCCGGCTGGTGTTGTGGCTGGCATTGCCGCTGGTCGTCTACGTGGCGGCCGATGGCTGGCTCGACCTGGCCGCCGCGCGCCACAACGCCGATCTCGTGCACTTTCATGCGCTCGACACGGCTGCACAGATGATCAGCGGCCAGATCGAGTGGGACGAAGGCCGCCTGCGCGTGTCGGTGCCGCCGGCTGCGCTGGCGGTGTTTGCCGCGCCACAAACCGCGGTGCGCGACCAGGTGGCGTACCAGGTCAGCACTGAGCACGGCCGCCTGCTGGCCGGGCGGCTCGACTTCGGCACGCGCCCCGCGTTTGACGCGGCGGGCCTCGCCGACGCCGGCACCTACACCGATACCGTGGAGGGCCAGCCCGTGCACGTGGCCGCCGTGGTGCGCACCATGTACGACGCCGGCCGCACCGAGCGCGTCGTCACACGTGTCGCGCAAACGATGAACGGCCGCGACGCGATGATCCGCCAGTTGTGGTGGCCCGCCACCGTGCGCCAGCTCGCGCTCGTGGGGCTGGCGCTGGCGATGATCCTCATCGGCCTGACGCTGGAATTGCGGCCGATCTTACGGCTGGCCGGCAATGTGTCGGCACGCGCCCCCACCGACCTCGCGCCGCTTGATCCCAACGGCCTGCAGCACGAGTTGCAGCCGATTGCCGGCGCGTTCAACCAGTACCTGCAGCGCATTGCCGACAACGCGCTCACGCAGAAGCGCTTCATTGCCGATGCCGCGCACCAGATGCGCACGCCGCTGGCGATTCTCGATACGCAGATGCAGGTAGCGGCGCAAGCCAATGCAGATGCCGCGCTGCATGAAGTCCTGAGGGCTGCGCGCACCAGCACGCGCAACCTGGCGGATCTCATCAACGACTTGTTGCTGCTGTCTCAGGCCGAATCCTCGGCCGCGACGAGCGAGGTGGTGGACCTCTCTCAGGTGGCGCGCACCGTGCTGGAAGACCTCGCGCTGCTCGCCGACGGCCGCCGGATCGACCTGGGCATCGAGCTAGCCGACCAGCCCGTGTGGACGTCGGGCAACCGCACGCTGATCGCGGCCCTGCTCTTCAACCTGGTCGACAACGCTGTGCGTTACACGCAGGAAGGCGGCCATGTGACGGTGCAGGTGTCGGCGGACTACGGCTGGGCCATGCTGACCGTGACCGATAACGGCCCAGGCATTCCGCCCGAGGCGTACGCACGCGTGTTCGAGCGCTTCACGCGGCTGGAAGGCACGCAAACGCAGGGCAGTGGCCTGGGGCTGGCGATCGTGCGTCAGATCGTCGATCGCATGGGCGGTCAGATTGCGCTCGCCCCCGGGCCAGGTAACGTCGGGCTGGCGGTGACGGTTTGGCTGCGGCGCACGAGCGCACCCGCCGCAGCGTAAGTCGTCGCCGCTGCCCTACTGCTTCCCCCCCTTATTGCACCGACACAAACACCGGGTTCGAGTAGAACCACAGATCGTTGTAGTTCCGATCGTTGATGGCGTTGAAGCGCGCGGCGTTTTCCGTCACCACGGTCTTCTGGTCGGGCAGCGGGTTGCCGTTGCTGGTCTCGCCTGACACGTTCATGCCGAGGTTGGTGCCGCGCAGGCGGAAGTACTGGTTCTTGGCAGCCGTGTAGGTGTACGTGATGCTGTTGTAACCGTCAGCGTCGACCTTCCAGTCGGCCTTCGTGAACGTAGCGATGACCTTGGTGGAGTCGTTGGTGTCCTTCGCATAGGCCGGCGTACCCGATGCCGCCTTGCCCGTCACGTCGCCCGCAATCAGGTCGACGTGGTCGACCACCGGGCGCATGTTGACTTTGAAGCCGCTGCCCAGCGGGTACTCGTAGTTGTTGCGATCGGGGCTCTTGAAGCGAATGGTGATCGTCACCTTGTCACCGGCCTTGGCCGTAAGCGTGCCGCCCATGTCGGCTGATGCGGCCGCGGTAACCGCATTGAAGTCCAGCGCGTTGATGAGGTCACCGAACACGGCGAACGATTTGCCCGAGCGCATGGCCGCCAGCAGCGTCTTCAGGTCGGTGCTGGTGCCCGGCAGCCAGATGTACGTCTTGGCGTATTCGCCGGGGTAGTAGCCGCTGCTGAACTGCTGTGTGGCGTCGACTTCAAAGTGGTGGTCGGAATCGGCAAAGTTCCAGATACGGCGGCCCTCGCCCAGCAGCGCATCCCAGACGCCACCGACTTGGGCGACTACGTAATCCACGCCGCCGTAGGTGCGGTTCTTCAGGTTGGCATCGATGTAGGCGCTGGCATAGCCGCCGCGATCGGGTTCCATCTGGTTGCCGACCATGCCCTCGATGCCGAACATGATGTCGGGCGCCGTGTCGTTGAACTCGCGGAAATCCGCCACCGTGTACTTGCCGGGGTTGCGTGACGGGTGGTTGATCAGGCCGTAGCTGGTGTTCGGGTAGTTCGTCTTCAGCCACTTGAAGGCATTGACCACGTCGGCGTGGGTGGTGCCGGCGCGCGGGCCTTCTTGCTGCCAAGCGGTCACATCGTTCGGATCGAACAGCGATGCAGATTGCTGGGTAAAGAAGTATTCGAACTTGTTCAAGCCCTTGGCCGACGTCTGCAGCTTGTCGATGCCATCGAAGATGCCCACGTTCAAGTGGTCGTGCGTGGGCATGTCCCACTCGGCAGCGGAGAAGATCAGCTTGCCTGCGTATTTGCCTGACGCCTGCGCCTGCGCAATCGCGGGCATCTCGTATTGGGCGATCCCGGCCGATGCGGCAATGGAGCCACCTGCAAGCGTGGCGCCGGTGGCGTCGCGCGGCGACGGACGCAGGTGGTTCGATACGGCCATCCAGTCGAGGCCATTGAGGTCGAATGCGTGATCGAGCACCGTCGACAACGGCGTGACGGCATCGACGGACTCTGCCGTGTGCACGTGCAGGTCGCCCGTGGTCCACAGGCCCTGCGGCTTGGCGGGCTGCGTCGGCGTGGTCGGCGTGGGTGCCGGCGAGGTGCCGGCAGTGTTCGTAGGCGCGGGGTCGTCACTGCCGCCGCACGCGTACAAGCCGAGCGTCATGCATGCCGGCACCGCAATCGCGAGCAGCGTTTTCTTGGTCGAAAGCATGGTGGTTTCCTGTCGATTCGATGAGGTCGGGCAAACGCCACCGGCCGCCCATGCGTGTGGGCGGTTCATTCATGATTAAAACGTTTGCGTGGCGTAATCTTCTCGTCGCGGCGTGACGGTTTGGTGAAGACGCCTTGTGAAAACAGGAAGCGGTGCGGGATGCAGTGAAGAGGCAAGGCACGCAAACAGCGCGCAAAAGAAAACGGCCCCAAAAAGGGGCCGCCTTCAGCGCACTGCCGGCGCATCAGGGTGCGTCCTTGCTCGATGTATCGCGTTCTTCCTCCCCGGCGGGCTGGGGGTGTGATTTCCGCCCGTCCACTTCCGACAAATCACGTTCGCGCACTTCGGCTTCGCGCACGGTTGTGCCCTCTGCATCGGTTTCAGACACATCGGTCAGGAAAGGCTCGTCGGCGTCGGGAGGGCCCGCGCCCTTCTGGTGTCGGCTGTTCATGGTCACCTCGTCAATGATGCGATCTGCTCACGGAATTACTTCGCCGCGGGCTTCAGTTGCTCCGCCATCTGCAGGTGCTCACGCAGCGCCGGCAGGTTGTGCGCGAAAAATGCCTTGATGTCGGGATCCTTTGCATCCTTCGAGGCCTTGTCGAACAACGAGACGGCTTCCTTGTGGGCCTTCACGCCTACCTCGTCGGCGTAAGCCTTGTCGAATTTGGCTCCTTCCAATGCGTTGAGCTTGTCCACCTTCGCGCGCTCGTCCGCGGGCAGGCTTTCCGGCACGGCGATGCCCTTTTTGCCGGCCAGTGCCTTGAGTTCGTCACCAACGGTGGTGTGATCCTTCACCATGCGTTGTGCGAACGCGCGCACGTCTGGGCTGCTCGCGCGAGTGATGGCCACTTGGCTGGCCTGCACTTCGAGCATGCCCGATGCCGCAGCCTTGGTCACGAAGGTGGTGTCGGACTTGTCCGCCGCCGCCCGCGCCACACTCAATGCGCCGCCAAAGCCCAGCACCCCTGCCACCAGCAACGCGGCAACACGCCGGGCGCCAATATGGTGTGTCGATCTGTTCATGAGTCGTCCTCCTGCGCGCATGCGCATCACTTTTCGTTGCTGACGGCCTTGGAAACAGCGGCCGGCGTGTCGTATTCATCGTCGGGCATGTCTTGCAGCGTCTTGAGTGTGCTGTCGTCTGCGCCGTTGGCCTGCGCGGTCTTCAGCAGCTCCTGCTTCTTTGCCGGATAAGACGCGCCCTTCAGCGCCTTTTGAATGCCGATCGGAGAGTGCGTTGCGTGTTCGCCCCCGGTACCGCCGCCATGGGCACCGCGCTCGTGCGATTTGGCACCGGCACGTTCAGACGACTTGCCGGCACTCCCGTGGCTGGCGTGACCGCCACGCTCCTTGTCAGATGCGCTGCTGCGTTTGCCCTGCGACGTCGTTTTCGAGTGCGACGCGTGCTTGCTCTTGTCGCGAGTCGGTTTCATGACACCTCCGCTGGTTGGTTAGTCGGGCCGTCACCCGAAATGGCGCGGCCAACCACCGTCACGCAGCAGCGAACATGCCTGCGCGAAGGAGCGAAGTCAGAGAATGCTTGACGGAAGCGGCGCGTGGGCTACGTGCGCGATACAGGCTTGGCGCGCGGACGCGGCATCGGCAGCGGTGCTTCCCTTAGCGCGCGGTTGACCGCGTTCGGCTTGTCGACCAGATCCTGCAGCGTGTAGCCGTCGAGCACTTCAAAGTACGCCTCCAGCGCTGCGTGGAGCACGCCGCGCAGGCCGCACACGCGCGTGATGACGCAGTGGTTGTCGTCGCCGTCAAAGCACTCGACCATGCGGAAATCGGGCTCGGTGGCGCGAACCACATCGCCGAGATTGATTTCTGCCGCAGGGCGGCCGAGCGTGATGCCACCCGCGCGCCCCCGCACGGTGTGAAGGAAGCCGTCCTGCCCAAGCTGCTGGACGATCTTGATGAGGTGGTTCTTGGGAATGCCGAAGGCATCCGCAATGCGCTGGATCGTGACAAGTTCGTCCGGGTGCACGGCCACGTAGATCAGCGTGCGCAGCGCGTAGTCGGTGTAGTCAGTCAGTCGCATGGCGGGTGTTCGGGATTGCCGTAGCTGAAAACATTCAAGAAAGGCGCATCTTATCGGGAAGCGGCCACAGAGATGCGCCGGTTTGTCGCAGTCTTATTTGTTGTATCAAAAATGTATGTTTAATAGAATCCGATCCAAGCGGTTGGTTGAGCACTACGCCATCCAGGACAAAACCTGACGGCGCCCCCGTCCTATTTGTTGCATCTTTAACGCATATTTGGAGTCCAGCATGCTGTCCGACAAGTCCAAGCCCTACATCGATGCCAGCGTTCCGGTGCTGCGCGAGCACGGCCTGACTATCACCCAGACCTTCTATCGCAACATGTTCGCCAGCCACCCCGAGCTGACTAACGTGTTCAACATGGGCAACCAGGCCAATGGATCGCAGCAACAGTCGCTGGCTTCGGCGGTGTTTGCGTACGCTGCCAACCATGGCAACAACGCGGCGCTGGCGCCCGTGGTCAACCGCATCGTCCACAAGCATGCCGCGGTGGGGATCAAGCCGAGTCATTACCCGATCGTGGCGCGTCACCTGCTTGGTGCGATTGCAGAGGTTCTGGGTGACGCCGCCACGCCCGACCTGCTTGCCGCCTGGGACGAAGCCTATTGGTTGCTCGCGGCCGAGTTGATCGCGGCGGAAGCACGCCTGTACCAGCACACCGGCAGTGGCCCCGATCATCGTCAGCCGGTGCGCATTGTGGAGCGCCGCCAGCAAGCCGAAGACGTGGTCTCGTTCAAGCTCGAAGCCGTGGGCGATGCGCCGTTGGCCGATTTCCTGCCCGGTCAATACATCTCGGTGCAAGTGGAGCTTGCGCCCGGGGTGCTCCAGCAGCGCCAGTACAGCCTGTCGGATGCACCGAATGGCCGCACGTGGCGCATCTCGGTGAAGCGGGATGCGGGCGATGCCAACCGCCCCGCCGGCACCGTGTCGAGCTGGTTGCACGCCAATGCGCGCGAAGGCGACGTCCTGCTGGTCAGCCAACCGTACGGCGACTTTGTGCCGCAACTGGCGACCGGCAACCCAATCGTGCTGATGTCGGCCGGTGTGGGTATCACGCCCATGATTTCGGCGCTCAACACGCTCGCGCAGCAGAACAGCGAGCGCAGGATCGTGTTCAGCCACGCTGGCCGTGCGGCCTCGCATGTTGCCCACGCCGACGAGCTGGAGCGTGCGGCGCAAGCACTCCCGGCGTTCGAGGCACACGTGTTCCTGGAGTCCGGCGAAGATGCGGAATTCGCGCAGCGCCCAGCCCAGCCCGGCCGCATGACGGTCGACACCTTCGTTCGCGAAAACGCGGACGCGGACTTCTATCTCTGCGGCCCGCTGCCGTTCATGCAGGCGCAGCGTGCGGCGCTGCTCGCCAGCGGCGTCCCGTCGGAGCGCATCCACCGCGAAGTGTTCGGCCCTGACCTGCTGGACGACATCCTCTGACCTGAACCACGGAAATCACCATGCCACGCCAAGCCCCGGTCCTCACCATCGGCAAGCCCGACCCGGCAAGCCGCGCGTCTTACACGGGGCTGGCTGTCTTCGCACTCGGCTTCCGGCCGTTCTATCTGCTGGCAGCGGCCTTTGCTGCGCTGGGTATGGCGTTGTGGGCGGCGTTGCTGCTGGGCGTACTGCCGTCGACGGAAGGCCCGGCCACCATGGCGCCGCTGTTCTGGCATGCACACGAAATGGTGTTTGGCTTTGCGGCAGCGGTGGTGGTCGGTTTCCTGTTCACCGCAGGCAAGAACTGGACAGGCTTGCAGACGCCGCAAGGCGCGCCGCTCGCCGCGCTGGCCGGGCTGTGGCTGGCGGCGCGCGTGCTGATGTGGACGGGCCCCGTGCCGCTGGCTGCGGCGGCAGACGTTGCGTTCCTGCCGGCATGCGGCGTGGCGTTTCTGCGCATCCTGCTGCGCGCAAAAAACACGCGCAACTACGGCTTGTCGATCGCGTTGCTGGTGCTCGGTGCTGTCAACGCGGCGTTTCATGCAGCGCTGGCCCTGGGGGCGCCGCCGGCCGCGTTGCGTTGCCTGGATGCGGCCGCCGGGCTGGTGTGCCTGTTTGTCACGGTGATCGGCGGGCGCGTCATCCCCATGTTCACAGCCAACGCGGTCCCGGGGGTGCACGTGCGCCGCGTGGGGTGGGCCGAACGCGCCATCGTGCCGGCGACAGCGCTGGCGGTGCTCATGTTGGCGACGCCGCTTCAAGGGCTTGTTCCGGCCATCGTGTTTGCTGCGGCAGCAGTCGTGCAAGGCGTGCGCTGGGCCGGCTGGGACAGCCGCCGTACGCTGCGTACGCCCATCGTTTCGATCTTGCACGTGGCATATGCCTTCCTGCCGATCGGGTTCGTCATGCTGGCCGCTGCGGCGCTCGGCTGCGGCGACCGTTCCACGGCGCTGCATGCGCTCACGGCGGGGGCCATCGGTGGCGCCATCGTCGCCATGATCACGCGCACCGCGTTGGGTCACACCGGCCGGATGTTGCGCACTGGCCGGACAGAGCATTTCGCCTACGGTGCCATCGCGCTGGCTGCACTCGTGCGCGTGGCGGGTCCCGCGTTGCTGCCGCGCGAGGTGTGGATCGGCGCGGCGAGCATGCTATGGATGGCCGCGTTCGTGGCGTACCTGTGGCGCTACACGCCGTGGCTGATGGCGCCGCGGGCTGACGGCCGGGAAGGCTGAGCCCCGCGCTCTTCTTTCTGCCGCTCGCGGCTTCCGTAGAATGGTGCAGCCCTTCGCACACCGCGCCCACGATGGATGTCCATTTGACGATCCACGGTCGGCATGACCTTGCCGGCCAGCTCTATCGACAACTTCGCACCGCCATCCTCGACGGCAGGCTCGTGCCGGGCGAGCGCCTGCCCTCCACGCGGGATCTGGCGCTGCAGATCGGTGTATCGCGCAAGACCACGCTCGATGTGTTCGAGCGCCTCATTGCCGAGGGCTATCTCCGCACGCGCGCCGGTTCCGGCACCTTCGTGGCCGAAGCCACCGAAGGATTGCGCGTCCGCACGCCAGCCGTCTCGCCTGCGGCGCAACTTGCGTCGCCCGCGCCAGCCCCACGCATCTTCGACACGCCGTGGAACACCATGCCGGCGGTGCTGCCCCTGCCGCGCGAGAATATCGTCCACGATTTTGTCGGCGGGGTGACGGAGAAGCGCCTTTTCCCGTTCGACGTGTGGCGCCGCTGTGTTGCGCACGCGTTGCGCCAGCAGGCGCGGGGGCGCGGCGGGTATCACGACCCGGCTGGCGATCAGGCGCTGAGGCTGGCCATCTCGCGCTATCTCGCATTCAGCCGCGCGGTGGTCTGTGCCTGGGCCGATATTGTCGTCACGCATGGCGCGCAGCAGGCCATCGACCTGATCGCCCGCGTGCTGGTGCGCCCGGGTGAAACCGTCGCCATCGAAGATCCGGGCTACCCGCCCGCGCGCATTGCGCTGCAGGCCCTCGGTGCCAACGTCGTGCCGGTGCCGGTCGACGCCGAAGGCCTGGTCGTCGATGCGCTGCCCAAGCGCGCCAAGCTCGTCTACGTGACACCGTCGCACCAGTTTCCGCTGGGCATGCCAATGAGCCTCGGGCGTCGCGCGCAACTGCTCGACTGGGCGCAGCGCCATGACGCGCTCGTCATCGAGGACGATTACGACAGCGAATTCCGCTTCGACGGCCGCCCGATGGAATCGCTCAAGAGCCTGGATACCTCCGGTTGCGTGGCCTATGTGGGCACGTTTTCGAAGACGATTTTTCCGGAGCTGCGCATCGGCTACGTGGTGCCGCCGGCTTCGCTGGTGGCGCCGCTGCGGCACGCCAAACAGGTGGCCGATTGGCACACTGAATCGCTCATGCAGGCGGCGCTCGCCAAATTCATGCTCGACGGCGATTTCGGCAAGTACCTGCGGCGCATGCACAAGGAATACGCCGTGCGCCGCAATGCGCTGCTGCGGCATCTGCGGGGTCCGCTGGCACCGTGGCTGACGCCCGTGCCCTCGTCGGCGGGCATTCACATGGCGGCGCAGTTGCAGGCGCCGCTGGCGGAAGCCGAACTCGTCAAGCTGGCAGAGCGTGTAGGCGTCGGGCTATACGGCACGGCGAGGATGTTCGTGGCGCGGCCGGCGCAACCCGGGCTGCTGATCGGCTATGGCCACGTCGACGTTGCGGAGATCGACGCGGGGCTCGGCAAGCTCGCGGAAGTACTGGCCAAGGTGGCTACCTGATATTCGCGGGGATTGGCGATTCCAAGGTGCCACTGCGGTGCCTACACTGGCTCCAGTTCTCAAGCACAGGAGCCCTCTCATGGAACCCCGCCTCGACTTCTATCAAAGCAATCCCGCCGCCATCCAGGCGGTCATGGGCCTGGAAAAGGCGCTCGCCAAAAGCACGCTGGAAAAACCGCTGACTGAACTCGTGCGCCTGCGTGCCTCGCAAATCAACGGCTGCGCCTATTGCGTCGACTTGCATACCGCCGATGCGCGCAAGGGCGGTGAAGACGACCGCCGCTTGGCCACCGTGTCCGTCTGGCATGAAACGCCGTTTTTCACCGACCGGGAACGCGCCGCGCTGGCGTGGACGGAAGCCGTCACGCTTGTCGCAGAAACGCGCGTGCCCGACGACGTCTGGCAGGCCGCGCGCGCACAGTTCTCCGATGCCGAGCTGGTCGACCTCACGCTGCTGGTCAGCACCATCAACACGTGGAACCGCCTGGCCATCAGCTTTCGCAAGCTGCCCGCCTGAGCGCCGCATATACTGCCTCGCACGGCAAGCGCCGCACCCGGAGGCCACATGCTGCACAACGTCCGCACCTTGAGCATCAACATCGAGCGCCACTTCGATGACGTGGCCATGTTCCTGGCCGAGCCGCTGAACTTTCCGATCTGGGCGACCGGGCTGTCGGAAGGGCTCGCCCCGGGTACGCAGGGCTCGGGCGCGGCCCCCGATGAATGGATTGCCAAGGCTGCGCCCAGCAGCGACGAAGGCAGCGTGTTCATCCGCTTCAGCCCGCCCAATGAATTTGGCATTGCCGATCACTGGGTGCGCCTGCCGGACGGATCGACCATCTACGTGCCGCTGCGCGTGGTGCGCAACGGCGCGGGTACCACCGTGTCGCTCACGCTGTTTCAGCAGCCCAACATGGACGAAGCGCAGTTCGACGCCGATGCCGAATGGGTGCAGCGTGACCTGGTGAAACTGAAGACGGTGCTGGAAGCCGAATAGCCGCTCAGGCCTTCTCTGCCTGCGGGGCTTGCGGCACCGCCTGCGGACCGGACGCCCCGGCGGATGCCGGAGATGCAGCCAGCGACGGGTCGCCCTGCGCATCCGATCCCTTCACCTGGCTCACCCAGAACACGCAGAACAGCCCGGCCGCCACCGCCAGCCAGCCGTTGAGGCCATAGCCTTCGATGCGGCCGCCGGCACCGCCGGAGAGCAGCAGCCCGCCCAGCCACGCACCCACGCCGGTACCGACCGACATCACCGCGCTGTTGGCCGACAGGAACGCACCGCGCACCTGCGGGGCCGGCACCGTGGTCATCAATGCCTGCATCGGGACCATGCGGCTGGAGAGGGTGACCATGAAGAACGGGAAGAACAGCAGCATGCCGATGAAGGGCCAGTCGGGCAGATGCGTCATCACCAGCACCGGGATGAACGCCAGCAAAGCGGCGCCTACGAACACGCGGCGGCGGCCGTAACGGTCGGCCAGCTTGCCCACGGCGCGCGAGCTGAAGAACGACGCCGCGCCGCCCGCCACATACAGCCACGACAGGTTTTGCGGCGGCACCCCGTGGTTGGCCACCAGCACCGGCGAGATGAACGGAATCACCAGCATGTGCGAGCCCATCATCACGAAGGTCAGCACGAACGCACGCAGATGGCCCGGGTTGGTGAGCAATCGCCACAGGCCGGAGAGCACCTCGCCCAGCGTCTGGCTGCGGTTGCCTGCCAGATGTTCGGCCAACGGCGGAACGGTCTGCCGCGCGCCAAGCCAGATCAGCATCGTGAGCGCCGTCAGCAGGAAGAACGGCGCCGACCAGCCGAAGTGCGCGCCAATGGCAATGCCCACGGGCACGCCCGCCATGGCCGCCAGCGCAAACGACGACATCACCACGCCGGTGGCCGCGCCGCGCCGCGCAGGCGGAATCACGTCCGACAGCACGGCCATGATGATCGACCCGAGCACACCGCCCGTGACGCCCGCAAACGCACGGGCGAACAGCAGCATGCTGTAACTGCCCGACAGCGCGCAGGCCAGGTTGGCCAGCGTGAACAGGCCGTAGACGGTCAGCAGCAGGCGGCGCCGGTCAAAGCGGTCGACGTAGGTGGCGGCCAGCAAGCCGGAGGCACCCGAGCACAGTGAATACACCGACACGGCCGTGGCGAACGCCGCCGGACCGATGCCAAACGTGTGCATGATCTGCGGACCAAGCGGCATCATCACCATGAAATCCATGATGACGGTGAACTGCGTGAGCGCGAGCAGCCAGAGCAGCCGGCGCTCGCGCGAGGGATCAAGTAAAGGCATGAGGGCGATCGAAGAAAAGGAGGAAGCGGCGCACGCGGCTGGCAACAGGAGCCAGACGGCCGACACGCCGTGTTGTGTCGTAAAACATATCTTACGATAGTTGTCGTGACACAAGAAGTCAAACTTTATTCGGCGAAATTCTGCGCGTCGTCGCTGCCTCCGCGCGCAATGGACTATTTCGCCCGCAGTCGCCACAACACGTCCAACACGTGCTGCGTCGATCGCTCGACGTGGCCGGCGCCGTGCGCGATGCCAAGTTCACGCCACAGCGCCGGGCGCAGCGGCCGCATGGCGATGCGCGCATCCGACGGCGCCGCAGACGCCTCATGCGGCAGCAGCGTTGCGCCGTAACCGGCCGCGACCAGGCTCTTGATGGCGTCGTTGTAGTTGAGCTGGATGCGCGGCACAGGGTGGTGGCCATCCGCGGCGAACCATTCGGTCGTCTGGCGCGAAAGCCGCGTGGTGGTGTCGTTCAGGATCAGCGGCTGCGCCGCAAGCCACGCAGGCGTGATGCGCGCCGGGTTCGACCAGTGCGCTGGCAGGAAGGCCATCACGGGATCGCGCCGCCACGGCTTGATGGAGAGCCCCGCCACCTGCGATTGCGGAAGCGCCACGAGACCAATGTCGAGCGCGCCACCGGCCAACCCTGCCAGCGTTTCCTGCGACGTCAGCACCGCCACCTGCACGTCGATGCCGGGATGGTCTTGCCGCAGCACATCCAGCGCCTGCGGCAGCAGATGCGCGATGGCGCCGGTGGAGGCGCCCAGCCGCACGCGCCCGCTCAGGCCCTGCACTTGCCGCTGGATATCGTCCAGCGCTTGCTCGGCATCGGCGAGCAGCTTGCGTGCGCGCTCCACCATCACCTCGCCAATGGCGGTGGGCTGCACCTGCCCGCGCTTACGTGACAGAAGTTGCGCGCCCACGCGATCTTCCAGCTCGGCGATATGCAGGCTCACGGTGGGCGCTGCCAGATGCAGGGCCCGCGCCGCGTCGGCAAACGATCCGCGGCCGGCGACTTCCACGAGGGTGCGCAGGCGGTCCAGGCTGATCTCTCGCATGATTCAGAAAAGCTGAATGTGACAGTTGTGAAATTCAACTTTTCATATTCTAGGTCGCGCTCGAAGATGGGGGCTCGCATTCATCACCAACTTCTTTCCCTGGGAGCGCCCCGCCATGTCCACGCCCCTCGTCTTCATTGATGGCGACCAAGGCACCACCGGCCTGCAGATCCACGAGCGCCTGCGCAGCCGCGTCGAGCGGCAAGACCTGAAACTGCTGACGCTTCCCGCCGACGCCCGCAAAGACGCGCAACGCCGTGCCGAAGCCATCAACGCCTGCGATATCGCCATCCTGTGCCTGCCCGATGCGGCCGCGCGCGAGGCGGTCGCGGCTGTCGTCAACCCGAGCGTGCGCGTGATCGACGCCAGCTCCGCGCATCGCACCACGCCGGGCTGGGTGTACGGCTTTCCGGAGATGGGCGAAGGGCAAGCCCAACGCGTTGCCGCGGCGTCGCGCGTGACCAACCCGGGCTGCTACCCGACCGGCGCCATCGGGCTGCTTCGCCCGCTCGTGCAAGCGGGCCTTGTGCCGGCGGATTATCCGATCAGCATTCATGCGGTGTCCGGCTATTCGGGCAGTGGTCGCGCCGCAGTGGAAACCTACGAGGGGCCGGACGCTGCACATGCCTTGCCGTTCCAGGTGTACGGGCTGGGCCTCGCGCACAAGCACACGCCGGAGATCCAACTGCACGCCGGGCTCACGCAGCGGCCGATGTTCGTGCCGGCCTACGGCGCGTATCGCCAGGGCATTGTGCTGACGGTGCCGCTGGAGCTTCGTCTGCTCAACGCCGGCGTTGATGCGACTGCGCTGCATGCCTGTCTGGCAGACCACTACGCTGGCGCGCCGCATGTGGACGTGATGCCGCTGCAGGCACCGTCTGCCTTGCCGCATCTCGATCCGCAAGCGCTCAACGGCACCAACGACATGCGCCTGGGCGTGTTCGCCAACGACCACGGTCAGGTCTTGCTCACGGCGGTGTTCGACAACCTCGGCAAGGGCGCCTCCGGCGCGGCGGTGCAAAACCTCGATCTGATGCTGGCGCAGTAGTGGCAAATCGAATGGAAGGCATCGCAACATTTAATTGGTCGATTGTGGGCGACTTCGCTATCGTCAACGCCGCCCGCGTACGAACCGCCTGTTGCTGTTTGCGCTCGGGGCCGGACCAACCCATTGCCTGAATGCAACATGTCTAAAACCACGTATTACGCGCCGCATGGCGGCCATCCGCCGCAGACGGATCTGCTGACTGATCGCGCGATGTTCACCGAGGCGTACGCGGTGATCCCCAAGGGGGTGATGCGCGACATCGTCACGAGCTGGCTGCCGTTCTGGACCCACACGCGCCTGTGGGTGATCGCCCGCCCGCTGTCGGGTTTTGCCGAGACCTTCTCGCAGTACATCGTTGAAGTGAACCCGGGCGGCGGCAGCGACAAGCCCGAGCAAGACAAGAACGCCGAAGCCGTGCTGTTCGTGGTGGAAGGCGAAGCGGAACTGACGCTGCAAGGCAAGAAGCACACGCTCACGCCGGGCGGCTACGCGTTCATTCCGCCGGGCGCCGACTGGACGCTGCACAACGTGAGCGATGCCGCGGTGCGCTTTCACTGGATCCGCAAGCACTACCAGGTCGTCGATGGCATTCCCCTGCCGGAAGCCTTCGTGACCAACGAACAGGACGTCGAGCCGATCCCGATGCCGGGCACCAACGGCGCCTGGGTGACGACGCGCTTTGTCGACATGAGCGACATGCGCCACGACATGCACGTCAACATCGTCACGTTCGAGCCGGGCGGTGTGATTCCGTTTGCCGAGACCCACGTGATGGAGCACGGCCTGTACGTGCTTGAAGGCAAGGCTGTCTATCGCCTGAACCAGGATTGGGTCGAGGTGGAAGCCGGTGATTTCATGTGGCTGCGCGCATTCTGCCCGCAGGCCTGCTATTCGGGTGGCCCCGGCCGCTTCCGTTATCTGCTGTACAAGGATGTGAACCGTCATATGAACCTGACCCTGAACCCGTCGCGTTAAGCGACGCAGAGGTCGGATAAAAAAGCCCGCCGGTATTTGCCGTCGGGCTTTTTTTCATGGCGGCGCTTCTGCTTCTGCGATTGCGCCTACTTGCGCGTCGCCACGATGAACAGGCGCGGAAACGGCAGCAGCACCGTGCCATCGTCGAGTGCCGGATAGGCGGCGGCGATGGCATCGCGGTAGCGCGCGAGGAAGACGGGCCGTTCGGCTTCGTTCAAGGCCGCGAGGAAGGGGCGCAGGCCGGTTCCCTTCAGCCATTCCACCACCGCATCCGCGCCACCCCGCAGAGGGTGGTAATACGTGGTGCGCCATACGTCCACCCGACTGCACAGCGGTGACAGCATGGCGTAGTAGCGGCGTGGGTCAAACCGCTCCGTGCGTTCGACGCCCTTGAGCTTGCCGGCCCACGGGCCGTCGGCAGCCACCTCGCGCATCAGCCGGTGCGTCGGCTCGTCCAGGTTGTCGGGCATTTGCACCGCGAGGTGGCCGCCCTGCGTCAGCTTGCCGATCAATTTCGGGAGCAGCGTGCCGTGATCGGGCAACCATTGCAGCACGGCATTCGCCAGGATCAGATCGAACGCATCGGGCGGGTTCCACGTGGCAATGTCGGCGATCTCGAAATCCACGTGCGGCAGGCGCTTGCGCGCGGCCTCGATCATGTCGGCCGAAGTGTCGAACCCGCGGACGGCCGCGCCGGGCGCGCGCGCCATGAGTGCCTCGGTGGAATTGCCTGGCCCGCAGCCGATGTCGATGGCGCTGCGGATGGCCGTTTGCGGCACGGCGGCCAGCAAGTCCCGGGCAGGCCGCGTGCGTTCTTCTTCAAACCGCACATACTGATCTGCGCTCCAATCGTGCTGCGTGGTCATGCGGGCTCTCCTTGCCGGGGTTGCGATCGAACACGGGCATTCTGTGGCATGACCGGAGATCAGTAAAATGAATTCATTGCTGGAATTCATTCACTTATCTAATGAAAATCGATACGCTCGGCGTGCAGGCATTCGTGGCAATTGCGGAGTGCGGCAGCTTTACGCAAGCCGCTGAAACGCTGCACGTGACGCAGACCGCCATCACGCAGCGCCTGCGCAAGCTGGAGGCGTTTCTGGGTGTCGCACTGGTGGAGCGCACGACGCGCCGGACGGAGCTGACGGAAATCGGTCAGCGCTTTCTGCCGCAGGCGCGGCGGCTGCTCAATGAGTTGTCCGATGCGCTCACGGAGATACGCGAGACCGGCCTGAGCAAGCGCGGCGACATCACGATCGCCTGCGTGCCTACGGTGGGCGTGCAATACCTCCCGCGCATCTTGCGCGCGTTCTCCGAGCACCGCCCGCACGATCGCGTGAAGATTCTCGACCACGCCTCGGCGTCTGTGTTGCAAGCCGTGCTGCGGCGTGAGGCCGAGTTCGGCATCAGCATTGCAGGCGATCAGCATCCGGAGCTCGTGAGCATGCCGCTGACGAACGATCCGTACGTCCTGGTCTGCCGCGACGATCATCCGTTGGCCAAGCGCCGCCGCATCCGATGGCAAGCCTTGCAGCCCCACCCGCTCATCTTTGCCGGCGAGGTCAGCGGCAACCGCAGCCTGCTCGACGGCGCGCTCAAGGCGAGCGGCGTGACGCTGCATTCGTTCTACGAAGTACAGCGCAGCTCAACGGCGCTCGGGCTGGTGGCGGAAGGGTTGGGCGCGGCGGTGGTGCCACGGCTCGCCATTCAGAAGAATGCGTATCCGATGATCCGCACGGTCGAGCTCGTCGAACCGGAAGTGTCGCGCACGCTGGTGCTCGTCACGCGCAAGGCGGCGCAGTTGTCGCCTGCGGCGCGCGCGCTGTATGACCGAATCGTCGAAGGGGCAACAGCGCCGACTTGATGCCGGCACAGAGGGGGCCGTGTCTCACTGCGCCCGCCTCTCATGCCGTACGCGGTCTTCACGCGCTGGCGCCGTCCGACGTGCCGGGGTAGCGCGTATCGCCGCGCCATGCGAGCACATCATGTGCGCTGGTTTGCCGGTCCGCGCCCTGCGCATACGGATCGAAGCGATCGTACTTCCACGACAGATAACCGTAGGTATCGGCTTGGCGGTCGGCACCTTGCGTGAAAGGGTCCGTCTTGTCGACGGCGCCTTGCGTATACGGATCGTACTTGGCCTGCGCGGCAGCAGCCGGTTGTGCGATGAACAGTGCGGCAGAAGCGGAAAGGGTGGCAAGCAAGGCCAGGGTAATGCGGCGGGTGTGCATGGTGAACTCCTCGTACGGTGAACGTGCCGCCGGAGGCGGCATCCCATCGGATCGCCGGCGGCGCGTGGCCGCTTGCGTCCCACAGGTTGGTCGCGGTGCACCTGCAAACCTGACACTGCATCGACGAAAAAATGCCGCACCAGCCTGTACCTGCAGATACGCAGCCCGTGCGGCAGTGGATGCGGCCCTCGCGAAAAACGCGTGGATGTTGCGGCTGTTGCGGCCGCTGCATCAAGCTGTGCAGGCCCAGCCACCCGACGTAGACGCCACCGGGATGCTACCCTCGCACATCATTCACATCACCTCGATATCCGACCCATGGCCCATACCATCCGCGACAAAGCCAAGCTGCAGGCGCGCGTCCGGCGTATTCAGGGGCAGGCCGCCGCGCTTGAAAAACAACTCGCCGAAGAGGGCGATTGCACGGCCGTCCTCCAGCAGATTGCCGCCATTCGCGGTGCGGTGAACGGGCTGATGGCCGCGGTCATCGAGGGCCACCTGACAGATCACGTGGTCAAGGAGCCCGCCGAGGCGCAGCGCCAGCAAGACCTCGACGCGGTGATGCAAGTGATCAAGTCGTATCTCAAGTAGCGCGCCGCCCTTGCACCATACGCGCGATCCCGATAGGCTGCGCAAACGCCATCGGCGAATTCCGATTTTCTGAAGCTTTCCGAATCTTCGTCTTCATGCCCCGACTTCACGCCACCCTCCTCGTTGCCGGCCATCGCGCCCGCGTGGATGACCCATGCGTGCAGCCCGGGCCCTTCCCTCCTCCTGTCGTCTCTTCGGGCTACGACGTCGGCGCGCCGCCGCCGCCACATCTGCCCGCATTCGGCTGACTCTCAGCCGCTTCGTTTCCGGTTGACCTGAACCAGGCTCGGGCACACGCCCGAGGCAGGCGCTTGCCTGCGCGCCGGAACCCGACATCTCTTTTCGACAGGTGAGTGGAATGCGTTCCATGCAAGCCGCGCTGGCAGGGTCCGGCGCGACGGTTCTATTCGTGCTGCTGTGGAGCAGCGGTGCAATCTTTGCGGAGATCGGGGTGCAGCATGTCCCCGCGTTCGCGTTTCTGGTTGGGCGCTTTGTGCTCGCGTCTTTGGTGCTGGCGGGGCTTGGCCTCGGGGGGGGCGGTGGTGGCCGGCGCCCGGCTCACGGCTGAAGGTCGCCGCCACCGGTGCATTGCTGACCGGCGGCTATTCGATCTGCTATCTGCTTGCGCTGGACCGCGGCCTCACGCCCGGGCTCCTGGCCACGGTGCTCGGCGTGCAGCCGCTGCTCACGCTGCTGGTGACCGAGCGCACGTGGTCTGCACGGCGGATGGCCGGCCCTTTGCTGGCGTTGGGCGGCCTCTCGCTGGTGGTGGGCGGGGCCGACGCGCGCCAAGTGCCAATGGCCGGTCTCGGCTATGCGTTCGCCGCGCTCCTCAGCATGACGCTGGGCGCCATCGGCCAGAAGCGGCTGAACCAGTCGCCGATCGATACGCTGCCGCTGCAGAACGCGGTGAGCCTCGTGCTGTGCGTGGGGTTCGCCATCGCGCATCCCGCGCAATCGCTGGTATTCATGCCCAGCCTGCCCGGCATCGCTGCCTTGTTGTGGATGGGCGTGGTGATGTCGGTGGGTGCGCAGTTGCTGTTCTACCGGTTCATGCAGCACGGCAACCTCGTCAACGTGACGAGCTTGTTCTACCTCGTGCCGGTTGTCACGGCGCTGCTGGATGATCTTGTGCTGGGGCATCGCCTTGCGCCCGTTGCAGTGGCGGGGATGGCGATGATTCTGCTGGGGTTGGCGGTGGTATTCCGGGTGCGGCGGTAGATTGGTGTGCGGTTGCCGCTAGGCGGACGGCAACCGCACCGTCACCCGCAGCCCGCTGGCACGATCATCCGCCTCGCCGAGTTCCACCTCCCCGCCGAGTCGCCGCACCACCGTACTCACGATCGACAACCCGAGCCCCGAGCCGGTCGCCTCATTGCCGAGCACCCGATAGAACGGGTCGAACACGCGCGCGCGCTCTTCTAGGGGGATGCCGGGCCCGGTGTCCTGCACGGCAATCGACACAACGTGCGCGTCATTGGCCACCGACAGGTCGATGCGCCCGCCTTCCGGCGTGTAGCGAATGGCGTTGTCCACCAGGTTGCGCACTACGACGAAGAGATCGAGTTCGCTGGCATGGACGCGTGCATCGGCTTCGGTGGTGACGCCCATGTCGAGCTGTTTGGCGTCCGCAAGCGGCATGAGGTCTTCCAGCACGCTGCGGAACACGCTTTGGACGGAGACGGTGCCCGTTGGCACGCCGGTGGCCTCTTGCGCGCGCGCCAGGGTGAGGAGCTGTTCGAGCAGCCCACGGCTACGCTCGATGCCCTGGCGCAGCGTGCCAAGACGCGCCTGCGCGTCGGTTGACATCGCAGCCTGCCCGAGCCGCTCGGCCTGCAGCGACAGTGCGGACAGGGGCGTGCGCAGTTCGTGCGCGGCATCGGCAACAAAGCGGTGCTGGGCGTCCATGGACTGCTGCACGCGCGCGAGCAGGCGGTTGATGGCGACCACGAACGGGCGCACCTCGTCGGGCACGACTTCGGGGGCGATGGCGTGCAGTTGCCGCTCGTCCCGTTGGTCCACCTCATGCGCCAGCCGCTTGATGGGCGCAAACATCTTGCGCAACACGTGGGCCACGGCCAGCAGCAGGATGGGCATGAGGATCAGGAACGGCATCAAAGTGCGCAACGCGCTGTCGCGGGCGGTTTCGTCGCGCACGGCGGTCTCCTGCGCCACGGCGATTCGCTGTCCGTTGACCAGCGTGCGGACCCACACGCGGTACTGTCTCGCGCCGAGGCGTGCAGTCTGCATGCCGTCGGTGAGCACGGGGGTGTCGGCGGTGGGCGCACCGCCAGCCGGCGGCAGCACCTGGACGATCACGCGCGCCTCCGTGTCCGAGACCTTGGGCTCATTGGCCGGGTTGCCCGGCGCGGGAAGATGTTCCGGGTCGAACATCGCTCCGACCTGGCGCAACACGTCGTCCTGCAACGCATACGCTTCGCGAAAAGCCGAAGCAAACGCAAAGCCCCCAGCCAGCACGGCCACTGCGACGATGATCACCGACAGCCACACTGACAGCCGCCGCTGCACGGACGCACCTGAAGGCGCATCCGCTGTCATTGCCCCTTGGGCACCATCCATCCCACACCCCTGACGTTCTTGATGGCCTGCGCGCCGAGCTTCTTGCGCAGGGCGTGGATGAGGAATTCGACCGCGTTGCTCGCCACCTCGTGGCCCCAGCCGTAGATGCGCTCTTCCAATTCCGTGCGCGAAAGGATGGCGCCCGGCCGGAGCATGAGCGCCTGCAGCAACGCAAACTCGCGCGCGGACAGGCGTACCGGTTCGCCATCGCCCATGCGCGCTTCATGTGCGGCCGGATCGAGCGTCAGCACGCCGTTGGTCAGCACGGGGCTCGCTGCCCCGCCCTTGCGGCGCAGGACGGCGCGCATGCGAGCGAGCAGTTCGACCATTTCGAATGGCTTGAGGATGTAGTCATCCGCACCGCCGTCGAGCCCGCGTACACGCTCATCCACCGCATCCCGCGCGGTCAGGATCAACACGGGGACCGGATTGTCGCGGGCGCGCAAGCTGCCGAGCACCGCGTGGCCGTCCTTTCCCGGCAGGCCGAGATCGAGCAGCAGCAGGTCGTAGTGTTGATGTGCGGCCACATCCAATGCAGTCTGGCCGTTGCGCACCCAGTCAACCGCATAGGCGGCGTCCTGCAGCGCCGCTTCCACGGCCGCGCCGATCATCGGGTCGTCTTCAACGAGGAGGACTCGCATTCAGTGTTGGGGAACGGTCAGGCCGATTGCAGCGCACCACGCCGCGCCTGCACACCGGCGGATTCTCTGGAGCGATGCATGGAGATTGCGCACCAGTCTGCCGAGGCAGACTTAGGTGACCCATAGCCGCCCGGTGGCCGATGCCTTACTGCGCCAGCCGCCGCAACTTCCATTCTCCGCTCGGCTGCTTGCATAGCCAGGCTGTCCACTGCTCCTTGCTGCTGCCGCGCGTCAGTTCGCTCTGCAGACGGCGGCACGGCTGGCCGGCTTCGGTCTTGGATTCCAGCGGTGTGATGGTCGCGTCGACCGCAGGTTGCCTGCCCGTGGCGGGCGAACTCCATTGCGTGGGCGCGTTGTCGGCGGTGCTCTTCAGCACATCGCCGATGGCCTTGGTGAACGACTTCAACTCCGTCGGGCTCATCGAGCCGATGATGGTACTGGCAAGCACGTTACGGAAATAGGCAAACGAAGGCGTGGCGGCAGCAAACAGTGCGGCGCCCGCGAAGGCGAGCGCAAGACGGCGGCGATGCGACATGGGGTCTCCCAGGATGTGACGAAAAAGGTGCCTTCATCCTAAACCATGCCGCATCGGCCTGCGGTGACAATGCGCGCTCGTTTCCATCGCCGGCAGCAACGGCTGGCCGCTGCGGAAGGGCTGCCCAGCGGGGTTGAGCTCCGCGCTCCGCGTCATGAGGCAAGCACGGCTGAAAACGTCCCGTTGATACGAGCCAATGGAACCGCCATGGCGCGCTCGCGCCGTCAGCGCTTGCACCGGAAGGCAGGCAGAATGTGCAGATTGACCCAGACGCCGCGCTCCACATGACGACCACGCCCTCCCTTTCCGATTACCCCCTGCACTCGACCGACAAGCTCCGCTACGGCGACACCGACCGCCAGGGCCACATCAACAACGCCGTCTTCGCCACCTACCTGGAGACGGGCCGCGTGGAGATGCTCTTCTCGCCCGAGAGTCCGCTGGCCGCACCCGGCTGCGAGTTCGTCATCGCGCAGCTTGTGCTCGACTTCCGCAACGAACTGCTCTGGCCCGGCTCCGTCCAGATCGGCACGCGCGTGGCGAGCGTCGGCCGCAGCTCGGTCAAGCTCGAGCAGGCCATCTTCCAGAACGGCCAGTGCGCCGCCACGTCGCAATCGGTGATCGTGCAGATCGACGTGGCGACGCGCCAGTCGAGTCCAATTACCGACAGCGCCCGCCAGCGCCTAGCTGCGCTCACCGCCACCCCTGCCGGCGCAGAAGCAGAGTGATGCCCGCGGTACGCAAACGAACGTCCGCCAGAAATTTTTAACTTTGCTTGCACTTCCGCCATCAGCCGGTGGGAAGATGGCTCTCCCGTTCAATCACGCGGAGGTGACCATGGGACTGTTGGATGAAGTGGGCAAGATCGCCGGCGCCGTCGCCGCCGTTGAAGCCGCCGAGAAAGTCGATCCGGATGCCGGCCTGCTGACCAAGGCCGTCGCGGCCGTCGCCGGTTTCAAGGGCGCGGGCGCACTGGAAGAGATGATCGAAAAGAAGGACGAAGCCAAGGCCGAAGGCGCCGAGGCGGCTCCGGAAGATGGGGCAGCGCCACAGGCTTGATTGGCTTGCAGGCTCAAAAGGATTTGGGGACCCCGCCGGTTGGCGGGGTTTTTGTTTTTTGGTGCCGTGCGTTCGACGCGGGTCCTTGCCGCCATACGGGCACATATAATCCCCACCGTCACCGCACCAACGGTGACTGGGTTTAGCAGCCCATCCCTTTTTCCCAGACGGACAGCCGCCTTTCGCGCGGCATTTTTGTGTCCGGTGCTTGTGCACGCCTATGTGTTTCATGGCGGGCCGGGCGGTGAGACCTTCGGGTCTGCCGGTAGCTGGGATAGGGCCGGTCTGCTAACGCCGTCGTCAGGCCCGCCACCCTCGTTTAGCAGCGAGCGGCGAGCCTCCATCAACCTATCCCCGGAGGCCACATGGCTACCGCACTCAGCGGGCATCGCCCCGCGTCTTACCCTTCCCCCCCACCTTGGCGCTGCAGGCTTCCCACCCAACCGGGAGGTGCCGCATGTCGCTGACCAAAAACCGCCTCTACCTGGATGGCGCGGTGTCAGCGCGCGCGTTTCTGTGCCGCACACACAGCGTCATGCGCGACCCTGGGCATTGCCGGCCCGGCAGGCTGCGCGAGCAGCTCACGTACTTTTCGGAACACGCGTATCCGCCGGCATTCGTGAAAGGCTTTATCGATGCCATCGACGCCTATCTGTCGATGTCGCTCGGGGGGAGCGACGTGGATCCGCACACATGGGAGGTGTTGGCCGCCATCGAGCGCCGGCAGATCACCGCCGCATAACAACAGATGGACGTATCCCCGGGGCGGGCCGGGGATGCCAGATAGGCAGCCGATCGCAGATCAAGCCGCGCGCTTGCGCTCCAGCGCGCTCTGCCGCGTAGAAAATCCGTCTCGAATACATTGCGCCAGCGCTTGTGTTGCCTGGCTCGCGCCTTGCGCGGGCACCAGCAGGCTGATCGCAAACATCGGCAGCTCGGGCAGGCCGGCTTCGGGCCCGAGAATGTCCAAGTCCGCCGGCACCGTCGGTGTCAGCCATGCCGTAACAGCGAGCCCGGTGCGGACCGTGGCGGTGGTCGCTTCGATGTTGCCGCTCTCGAACACCGTGCGCCATTCGATGCCGTGCTCGCCCAGCGCCTTGAGCACGCGGGCGCGGAAGGCGCAGTTTTCATCCACCATCGACAGGGGCAGCGGCCGCTTTGCATGCACGTTGCCGCCGCGCGGGCCCACCCACACCAGACGTTCCACGCACAGGCATTCACCCGTGGCCTCATCCACCGGCGCTTCGACCACGGCCAAGTCCAGCTCGCCGCGCGCCATCCCTTCCGCCAGCTCGGGCGAGGTGCCGCAGACGATGGTCAATTCCACCGACGGCCACGCTTCGGTAAATGCCTTGAAGATCGGCGGGAAAACGGTGCCGACCAGGTCGTAAGGCACACCCAGGCGCACCGGGCCCTGCAGCGGGCGGGCGGCCATGTCGGCCCAGATTTCGTCGTTGAGGGCGAGCAGGCGTTTGGCGCGGCCGAGGAACCGTTCGCCCGCGTGGGTGAGTTCCAGCCGACGGCCGTCGCGTTCGAACAGGCGGCATTCGAAGGCGTCTTCGAGCCGCTTGATCTGCTGGCTGATGGCGCCCTGCGTGAGGTGCAGCGCGTTGGCGGCCACCGTCATGCTGGCGTTTTCCGCCACGGCAATGAAGGTGCGCACGAGGGTGATGTCGAGGTTCTTGGCCATCGCTGCATTCTAGGAGCTAATGCTTGGCGGCGAATACCTCATCGTTGCTAATGACTTTTTCAGCGCACCAGCAGCTTCATCATGGTCTCGAACGTCTTGCCGTACGGCGCACGGAACAGGCCCAGCCCGTTGATGGCCGATTGCCGGAACACCGGCTTCATCTTCGAGAAGCGCTCGAACCCGTGGATACCGTGATACGCGCCCATGCCGCTGGGGCCTACGCCGCCAAAGGGCAGGTCGTCCTGCGCCACGTGCAGCAGGGTTTCGTTGATGCAGACGCCGCCGGCGATGGTGCTGCTCATCACGCGGTCGACGGTGCTGTTGCTGCGCTCGAACAGGTACAGCGCCAGCGGGCGCGGGCGCGCGTTGATGTAGTCGATCGCTTCGTTCAGCGTGCGATACGGCACCAGTGGCAGCAGCGGGCCAAAGATCTCTTCCTGCATGACGCGCATGTCGTCGGTGCCGCCGGTGATGAGCGCGGGCGGGAACAGGCGCGTGGCGTCGTTGGGCGCAACGTTGGTAAGGTGCAGCACCTGTGCGCCCAGCTCGCGGGCCTCGTCGGCGAGGCTCGCCATGCGCTGGAAGTGGCGCGGGCTGATGAGCGTTGTGTAATCGGGGTTGCGGGCCATGTCGGGGTACATCTTGCCGACCAGCTTGCGGGCGGAATCGATGAAGCGCTGTTCGGTGCCGGCGGGCAGCAGCACGTAGTCGGGCGCCACGCAGGTCTGCCCCGCGTTGAGCAGTTTGCCGACCAGCGTGCGCTCCACTGCGCGGTCAAAGTCCGCATCCGGCCCGATCAGCGTGGGCGATTTGCCGCCCAGCTCCAGCGTCACGGGCGTGAGGTTGTCGGCGGCCGCGCGCATGACGTGATGGCCGACGTTGGTGGAGCCGGTGAACAGCAGGTGATCGAACGGCAGCCGCGAGAAGGCCTCGGCCACCGCCGCATCGCCATTGATGACGCGCACTTCATCGGCCGCAAAACTGCGCTCGACCAAGTCGGCAAACAGGGCGGAAAAGCGCGGCGTGTATTCCGAGAGCTTGACCATCGCCCGGTTGCCCGCGGCCAGCGCAGACACCAGCGGCCCGACGGTCAGGTAGATCGGGTAATTCCACGGCACGACGATGCCGGCCACCCCCAGCGGTTGAGGAATCAGCCGCGTGCTGGCGGGCCGGAACCACAGGCTCACGCCGCGCCGCTGCACGCGCATCCAGCGCTTGCCGTGCGACAGCGCATGCTTGATGCCGTCCACGCTCGGGAAAATTTCCAGCAGGTCGGTCTCTTGCCGCGAGCGGTTGCCGAAGTCTGCGCTGACGGCCTGGGCAATGGCGTCGCGGTTGTCCATCAGGAGGCGCTTCAGACGCATCAGGCGATCACGACGCACGGCCCAGGCGGGCAGCATGTCGCCCTGGTGTGCGGCGCGCATGGCCTCAAAGGTTTGCTGCATGCGCAACAGATGCGGGGAGGGCAGATCGGCAGGTTGCATGGGGGCTCCGGGCAAGGTTGGCGGATCGGCGCAATTGCAAAGCAGTATGGTCGCCAGACGCCCGTGCGGCGGCCTGATACGGTCGCCCGGTGTGCGGCATGCCCGGCTTGCGGGAGCGCGCGCAACCGTGTGCCAGCGTTGAAATGCTGCGTCGCAATATTCCGCTGTTGGCGCCCGTGCGGCGTTTGCAGAGGTGTCTCTTGCCGCCTTGCTGCATGACATCGAGCGATGCCTCTAATGCGGGTAAGCCCGGTCGTTTCAAACAAGCCGGCGCGCCTAGGATGTGAATTCGTGACCGGCAATAAGCCGGCGGCGTCGCTCGCCCATTAGAAAACCATCCGGAGACACCCATGGCCACCGAATCGCAGAGTTCCGCGCTCACCTTCGACTACGTCATTGTCGGCGCGGGGTCGGCCGGTTGCGCGCTTGCCAGCCGGCTGACCGAAGACCCGGACGTGACTGTCGCGCTGCTCGAAGCCGGCCCGCACGACCATCATCTTTCAGTCTGGGTGCCGGCCGGTTGCGCGGCGTCGCTGCCGTTCAAGAACAAGCGCAACTATGGATTCCAGACCGTGCCGCAAGCGGGGCTGGGCGGCCGCCAGGGCTATCAGCCGCGCGGGCGGGGGCTGGGCGGCAGCTCGTCGCTCAACGCGATGATCTACATCCGTGGCACGCCGAGCGACTACAACCACTGGGCCGCGCTCGGCTGCACCGGCTGGAGTTGGAGCGATGTGCTGCCCTACTTCAAGCGCTCCGAAGGCAACGAGCGGTTTGCCGGCCGCGATGACGACGCGCTGCACGGCGGTACCGGCCCGCTGCACGTGAGCGACCTGCGCACCGGCAACCCCATCGCCCAGCGCTTTGTCGAGGCCGGCGTGGCCGCAGGCTACCGCCTCAACAACGATTTCAACGGCCCCGACCAGGAAGGCGTCGGTCCGTACCAGGTGACGCAATACAACGGCGAGCGCTGGAACGCCGCACGCGCCTACCTGCACGGCGGCGACAAGGCTGACGCCACGTTCAGCCGCAATCGCCGCCAACTGACGGTGATGCCCGACACGCAGGCCCTGCGCATCGTCTTTGAAGGCAAGCGCGCGGCAGGCGTGGTGGTGGAGCGCGCGGGCCGCACAGAAACGCTGCGCGCGCGCAGCGAGGTGATCGTCTCATCGGGCGCGTTTGGGTCGCCGCAGTTGCTGATGGCCTCGGGCGTGGGCCCGGGGGGGCATCTGCGCTCGCTGGGCATTCCGGTCGTGCACGACCTCCCCGGCGTCGGCCAGAACCTGCAGGATCATCTCGACATCATCCTGCACAAGAAGGTTTTCAACCTGGATTTGATCGGCTATTCCGCGCGCGGCAGCGCCCGCATGCTGAGCGAGATCCTGCGCTACCGGCGCGAGCGTCGCGGCATGCTGGCAACCAACTTTGCTGAAGCCGGCGGCTTCATCAAGAGCCGGCCCGATCTGGCCGATCCCGATCTGCAATTGCACTTCGTGGTGGCCATGGCCGACAACCACAACCGCACGTTCAACTACGGCCACGGCTATTCATGCCACGTCTGCGTGCTGCGCCCGAAGAGCCGCGGCGAAGTGCGCCTGGCCTCCGCCGACACGCGCGACGCACCGCTGATCGATCCAAAGTTCCTTTCTGACCCCGACGACATGGCCGGCATGCTCGCCGGCTTCCGCGCCGTGAAGAGCATCTTCGCGCAGCGCCCGCTGGCCGACCTGGGCGGCCGTGAGTTGTATTCGGCAAACATCCGCGGCGATGGCTCCGACGACGAAGCCGTCCGCGCCCTTATCCGCCAGCACGCCGACACGATCTACCACCCCGTCGGCACCTGCAAGATGGGCAGCGCAGACGATGCAATGGCCGTCGTCGACCCCGAACTGCGCGTGCGCGGCGTCACGGGCCTGCGCGTGATCGACGGCTCAGTCATGCCGACGCTCATCGGCGGCAACACCAACGCCCCAATCATCATGATTGCCGAGCGCGCATCCGACCTGATCCGCCAGGGCGGGCGCCCGACCCTGAATGTGGTGGGCAGCACCCCGGCGCAAGCAGCACCGGCCGAGGTGCACTGAAAACAGCGAGGGCGACGAGCGGCCGCGCCGCCCTCCGCATACCAACGGTGTGGCCGTTGGAGCCCTAGATGGCGCCTTGAATTTCTGTGAGCGGGCGGAAAAAGGAAGGAGGCCTGTCTGAGCGCAGCGAGTTTGCCTCCTTCCCCGCACGGTCACAGAAATTCAAGGGGAAGTCGCCATCTCGGGCGCGCCTTTCTTTGCTTACTTTCTTTGGCAAGACAAAGAAAGTGAGTCAGCCCCGGCAGGGGATGAAACAAGGGATGCACCACAAGCGCCCACCCCCGCCAGGGGAAAACAGCTGCCCGCCTCAGTTCCCAGCACTATCCGTAGGCGTATTAAACGAATCCCGCAGCAAATAACTCATCGGCACATCCAGATTCACCCCATTCGGCGGAATCGGCTGCTGAAACCACTTCTTGTAGAGCTTCGGCACCTCGCCGTCGACAATCAGCCGCGTCATCGACTGGTCGATCAGCTTCTTGAACTCCGGGTCCTGCTTGCTCAGCATGATCGCGTACGACGACACGAGCTGCGTCTTGCCCGCCAGGCGGTAATCGGCCGGGTTCCTGGCCATGGCGCGCATGCCCGAGAGCAGGATGTCGTCACCCGCGAAGGCCTGGGCGCGACCGTCGGTCAGCATGGCGAAGGCGCTGCGCAGATCATTTGCATCCACCACCTGCATCGTCATGCCCGTCTCGTTGAGCTTGCGTGCGAGGTCGGCATTGGTCGATCCGCGCGCGGCTACCACCGTCTTGCCGTTCAGGTCTTCCCATTGCTGGATCGGCGAGTTTGCTTTCACCAGCATGCGCCCCTTGGTGATGTAGTGCGGAATCGTGAAGGCCACCTTCTGCCGGCGCTCCGGCGAGTTGTTGGTCGAGCCGCACTCAAGATCGGCCTTGCCCGTGGCGATGATGTCCAGACGGTTTGCAGCCGTGACGGGCACGTACTGCACCTTCAGGTCGGGGCGCTTGAGCGACGTGCGCAGCGAGTCGATCAGACGCGAGCAGATGTCGATGGCGTAGCCGGCCGGCTTGGTGCCATCGAGATACGAAAACGGAATGGAGTCTTCCCGATACCCCACATGCACCGTGCCGGAGTCGCGGATGCGATCGAGCGTCGGGGAGGCAGCAGCAACGTCGGGTGAGAAGAATGCGGCGGAAACAGCAGCGGGAACGGCAAGCGCGGCCAGCAGCCACGTGCGCGCGGGAAACGACATCGTCAAAGGTCCTGGGAGAGGGTTAGGGCTCTAGTGGCACGACTGGCTGCGCTGTTGCCCTGTCGGCGCAGCTCTGGCGTGCGCGCCGTCACTCCCCCGGGGAATGCCAAAACGTGAAGCAATGTCACGCGCCGCCATGGGCGCGCATTATGCGCTGATTACGGGTATACCCTCAAGCACCTTTCCGGTGCATGGTGGGCGGGGCGTTGCGTCAATCCGCCACCTTGTCGGTCGGGAACTTGAACGAGTCGCGCAGCAGAAAGCTCATCGGGATCTCCAGCTTTACGCCATTGGGCGGAATGGGCTGCTGGAACCACTTCTTGTAAAGCTTTTCCGCCTCGCCATCGAGGATCATGCGTGACATCGCTAGGTCGATGACCTTTTTGAACTCGGGGTCGTCCTTGCTGAGCATGATCGCGTACGGCGCTACAGCCAGGTTGCTGCCGACGACCGCGTAGTCCGCCGGGTTCGGCGACGTGGCCCGGAAGCCATAGAGCAGCACGTCGTCCATCGCAAACGCATCGGCCTTGCCGGCCACCACCAGGCCGAACGCTTCGGCGTGGTCGCGGGCTTCCACCACGTTGACCTTGAGCACGCGCGCATCGGCCATCGCGCGGATCTGCCCACCGTTCGTGCTGCCGCGCGTGGACACCACCGTCTTGTTGTTGAGGTCTTCCCAGCGATGAATGCCGGAGCTGGTTTTCACCAGCATGCGGCTGCTGGCAATGTAATGCGGGATAGTGAACGCTACCTTCTCGCGCCGCTCACGCGTGTTGTTGGTTGAGCCGCATTCCAAATCCGCCTTGCCCTCGGTGATGGCGGCAATGCGCGTGGCGGGCGTCACCGGCACGTACTGGATGTTCAGGTCGGCCCGCTTGACCGCCACCTTGAGCGCCTCAACCAGCCGTGAGCAGAGGTCGATCGAATACCCCACCGGCTTACCGCCATCGACATAGGAGAACGGCACGGAGTTTTCGCGATACGCCAGCCGGACGGCGCCGGTATCGCGGATGCGGTCAAGTACGGGGCTGGTGGTGGGTAGGGCCAACGCCTGGAAAGCGCACAACGCCAGGCCGGCCGCGAGCAAGGCGCGGGTCGGGTGCGGCACGGGATGTCTCCTGTCTGGTTATTTTTCTGGTGCCGGCGCGCTCGCGCGGCTCCCCAACCCTAGGCGATGTGATCTTTCATCCCGCTTTCACGCCGGCCTGCCGGCGTTTCCCTTCACAGCGTCTTCATACAGGCCACGCGCGCTGCAGCACGGCGCCAAGCTCCTGCGCGTGCCCGTCGAGCGTACCGAACACGCGGCCATGCTGGTGGTGGAAGCGGCTGGCGACAAAGCGTTCGGCATCGTCCGGGTGGGCGTGGGCCAGCATCAGCGCGGCCTGTGCCGTGAGCGCCAGCCCCTGCGCGATGCGGCGGGCGGAGGTTTCCTGGATGTCGCCGGGCTGATGCAGCATCGCCTGCAGCGCGGCCAGTTCGGCACGCACGGCACGGTGACCCTGCGCGCGCTCGCCAATGTCGTGCACGAGGCGCAGTGCGTCGTCCGGCGTGCGGGCGATGGCACGCAGCACGTCCAGGCACATCACGTTGCCCGAGCCTTCCCAGATGGAATTGACCGGGGCTTCGCGGTACAGGCGCGCCATCGGGCCTTCTTCGACATAGCCGTTGCCGCCCCAGACTTCCATCGCCTCGCCGGTCGCCTCAATGGCGCGCTTGCAGACCCAGAACTTGGCGGCGGGCGTGACGATGCGTTTCCACGCCGCGGCTAGCGGATCGACGTCTGCGCGCTCGAACGCGCTGCCAAGCTCCATCATCAGCAAGGTCGCGGCTTGCGATTCGAGCGCCAGATCGGCCAGCACGTTGCGCATCAGCGGTTGGTCGGCCAGCAGGCGGCCGAATGCCATGCGATGGCGCGCGTGGTGCAGCGCCTGCATCAGCGCGTGGCGCAGGATGGCCGCGCTGCCGATCACGCAATCGAGCCGCGTGTGCGTCGCCATCTCGATGATGGTCGGAATGCCTCGACCCTCCTCGCCGATGAGGATGCCCTCGGCGCCGCGAAACTCCACTTCGCTGCTGGCGTTGGAGCGGTTGCCGAGCTTGTCTTTCAGGCGCTGGATCTGGATCGGGTTCTTGCTGCCATCGTCACGAAAGCGCGGCACGAAGAAGCACGACAGCGGGCCGTCTTCCGCACCCATGCGCGCGACCACCAGGTGCGCATCGCACATCGGCGCAGAGAAGAACCACTTGTGGCCGGTGATGGCGTAAGTCGCGCCACGGCCCTCGCCGCGCAAGGGCGTTGCCACCGTGGTGTTGCTGCGCACATCGGAGCCGCCCTGCTTTTCAGTCATGCCCATGCCGACGAGGATGGCGGTCTTCTGGCGCCACGGCAGATCGCGTGCGTCGTGCTCCCGGGCGTAGAGACGCGGGCCCAAATCGGCAAACAGCGCGGTCTCTTTCTGCAGGACGGGGATGCTGGCGAACGTCATCGTCGCCGGGCACAGCGTGCCGGATTCGATCTGCGCCTGCATGAAGTAACCGGCGGTGCGCGCCGCCCATGCACCCGCGCGCGGCTCGGCAAACGGCAGGGCCTGCAGCCCCTGGCTGCGCATCAGGCCGAGCAGCGCGTGCCAGGCGGGGTCGAAGCGGATGGCGTCGATGCGCTCTCCCGTGCGGCTGTGGGTGTGGAGTTCGGGGTGATAGGTGTTGGCCTCCGCAGCCCACTGCAGCGTCTCGGGCGCGCCGAGCTGGTCACCGAACGCTTGCAGCGCGCTGGCGTTCCAGCCGCCGCCCAGGCGTTCGAGCGCGCCTTGCAGCGTGGTGTCGGACGTGAAGGGGTTGAAGCCGGTCAGGTCCGGGACCTGGTTGAAGACGCGGTGGGTGGCCTCTGTGGGCATTTGGGGTCTCCTGGCGTGGCGCTTTTGGGTGTGTGGGCCATGGTAGACCACCGGCGGTGGGGGTGGGTGGAGGGGGATTTCTATACGAGATGTATTGAGGCGTTGGGTTTTTGACTTGGTGGGTTATCTGTGTTTCGTACCCTGCCGGGCACGACTCACTTTTCTTTGTCTTGCCAAAGAAAAGTAAGCAAAAGAAAGGCGCGCCCGAGATGGCGACTTCCCCTTGAATTTGTGTGACCGTGCGGGGAAGGAGGCAAACTCGCTGCGCTCA
>QFCJ01000094.1_pt1 | contig 129744 bp, 122 predicted proteins | sample 5346051 | NCBI WGS metagenome assembly QFCJ01 (sample SAMN09062257, study PRJNA434731) | Human gut metagenome, whole genome shotgun sequencing project. | isolation source: stool timepoint C gemcode assembly | host: Homo sapiens | collected 2016 | reverse complement strand
CCGATGTGGGCGCGAGCTTCGGCGGCGGCGCCGGTGGTGACCGCACGAGCCTGCGTCTGCGCACGCTGTCCGATCCCGTTGAGCGCGGCCCGGCCATCGCGCTGATGACGCAGATCATTTCAGCGCCGACCTTTCCCGATGCCGTGCTCGCGCGGGACAAGCAGCGCCTGGTGGCTGCGATCCGAGAATCCCTGACCAAGCCATCGGTGCTGGCCGAGCGCGCGTTCGGCAAGGCCATCTACGGCACACATCCGTATGGGCAGACCGCTTCGCCGGAAACGGTGGAGAGCATCACGCGCGACGACATCGTGCGCTACTACCAGGCCAACTACACGGCCAAGCGCGCGGTGGTGACCCTGATCGGCGCGATCAGCCGCCGGGAAGCCGAGGCCATCGCCGAGCAGATTACACGCGGCCTGCCCGCTGACGGTGCCACGCCGCCGGCGCTGCCCGACGTGAAGATGCCGCTGGCGAAGGCGGAGACGATCCGCATTCCGCACCCCGCGCAGCAGGCCACGATCATCCTCGGGCAACCGGGCATCGCGCGCGGCGACAAGGACTACTTCGCGCTGCTGGTCGGCAACTACGTGCTTGGTGGCGGCGGTTTCAGTGCGCGCCTGACCAACGAAGTGCGCGAAAAGCGCGGTTTGACGTACAGCATTGGCAGCTATTTCGCGCCCGCCGCACAGCCTGGTCCGTTCGAACTGGCACTGCAGACGCGCAAGGACCAAACCGAAGAAGCATTGGGCGTGGTGCGCGACACTGTTGCCAAGTTTGTTGCCGATGGCCCAACCGATGCGGAACTGAAAGCCGCCAAGGACAACCTCGTCAACGGCTTCCCGCTGCGCCTGGACAGCAACCGCAAGCTGCTGGACAACGTGGCCAACATCGGCTGGTACAACTTGCCGCTCGACTATCTGGATACATGGACGCAGCGCATCGCGGCCGTCACGCGTGACCAGGTGCGTACGGCATTCCAGCGCGCGCTGCAACCGCAGGCCATGGCGACGATCGTGGTGGGCGGTCCGGAAAAAGCCGCCGCGAACTGACGTACCGCGTCTTGATCCGAAAAAACCGGCGGCATTTCCCGCCGGTTTTTGTTTGCGCTCGTTTTATGAGGCAACAGCCCCTAAAATCCCGGCCATGGCACCTCGTACCTCCAGCTCCAAAGGCCCCAAGGCCAAGACCGCCACGTCGCATGCACGCGCACCGCAGCAGGTTCGCATCATCGGCGGGCAATACAAGCGCACGCCGCTCCCCGTGGTGGATGCCGATGGCCTGCGCCCGACCAGCGACCGAGTCCGCGAGACGGTCTTCAACTGGCTCGGTCAGGACCTGACCGGCTGGCGCTGCGCCGACATCTTTGCCGGCACCGGCGCGCTCGGCTTCGAGGCGGCTTCGCGCGGGGCCGCGCACGTGACGCTCATCGAAAACCACGCCCCGGCCGTGCGCGCGCTGCACGCCATCCGCGACAAGCTGGACGCACGCATGGTCGACATCGTTTCCGGTGACGCCTTTGCCTGGCTGGCGCGGCAGCCAGATGCAGCGTTCGACGCGGTGTTCATCGATCCCCCGTTTGCACACGACTGGACGCTGCGTGCGCTGGAGGCAGCGACACGGGTCGTCAAGCCCGGCGGCGTCATCTATGTTGAAGCAGCGCAGCCATTAGTGGATGTGAGTGCTAATTCACATGACGCTGAACCTATGGCAGGCACCGAATTGCCCACCGGTCTGACGCTTCACAAACACCTGCGCGCCGGTGCGGTGCATGCACATTTGTTGCTGCGCAAAAACGGTTAAACTACGCCGCTCGCAACCGATGCATGAGCATCGGGCGGCACCTGCAACGCGGGTCCGCTTGGTGGATATCGGTGGCACAGGCGGCAGGCTCGGGACCTGCCGCGGTCGACAACGCAACGGCGTCCGAACGCAGTACCGGCGCGGCCACGTCCCACGCCGACGCTTGCGGATGCTCTTTTCCCCTTGGTGGAGGAACCATGGTGATCGCGGTTTATCCCGGCACTTTCGATCCGTTCACGCGCGGCCACGAAGATCTCGTGCGGCGTGCGTCCAACATCTTCGACGAGTTGATCGTCGGGGTGGCGCAGAGCCCGAACAAGCGGCCGTTCTTCGCGCTGGAAGAGCGCATCGAGATCGCCCGTGAAGTGCTCGGCCATTACCCCAACGTGCGGGTCGAAGGGTTTTCTGGTCTCTTGAAGGATTTCGTGCGCAAGAACGGCGCGCGCGTCATCGTGCGGGGCCTGCGTGCCGTATCGGACTTCGAGTACGAATTCCAGATGGCCGGCATGAACCGCTACCTGCTGCCGGACGTGGAAACCATGTTCCTCACTCCGTCGGATCAATACCAGTTCATCTCGGGCACGTTCGTGCGCGAAATTGCGGTGCTCGGCGGCGATGTGAGCAAGTTCGTGTTCCCCTCGGTCGAAAAGTGGCTCAAGGAAAAGACCGGCAAGACGGAAGGGTCGGGCAAATCGGAATAAGATGACGCTTTGGCGAGCGCTGGCTCGCCGGCTATTTCAAGGAAGGCATCATGGCGCTCATAATCACCGATGAGTGCATCAATTGCGACGTATGCGAGCCAGAGTGCCCCAACGGCGCGATTTCGATGGGTCCGGAGATCTACGTGATCGACCCGGGCAAATGTACCGAATGCGTCGGCCACTTTGACGAACCGCAGTGCCAACAGGTCTGTCCGGTGGATTGCATCCCCAAGGACCCGGCCCATGAGGAAACGCACGAGCAGTTGATGCAGAAGTACACCCAGCTCACGTCCGCACCACCACGGGCGGCGTGAACGGACAAAAAAAGAGACGGCCAAAGCCGTCTCTTTTCATTGGTGCCTACCAACCTGTTGACTGTGCGCTTACTGGATCGGCAACAGATCTTCCGGCCCTTCGTACGCATAGCCCGGCTCGCAGACGATGCGGTAGTGCGGGTAATGCGGATGCAGGGGGCGCGGCACGATCGGTGAAGGCGCCACAGGTGCCTGCACGAACGGCTTGGGGCCATTGCCGGGTTGGCGAATTGCGCCAGCAGCCGGCGCAGGAGGCTGGCGGATCACCGGCATCGGCGTCGGATAAGGTTGCGGATAGGGCAGCGGCCCAATGTAGACGCGATGGCAGTAGCGAACGCCTTCCTGCGCAACCACTACTTTCTGCCGTTGCTCGCGGCGCGCCTGTTCGGCGGCCTGTGCCGCGATCTGGGCTTGGCGAGCGTCTTCGGCCGCCTGCGCTTTGCGGCGCGCGGTTTCCATCTGTTGCACTTCCGCGGCTTCAGCGCTGGCGCGTTCGCGGGCAGCCTTCTGGTCGGCGGCCGTGGGCGTGTTGTCGATCATCGGCACGGGCTTCGCGCGCGTGCCGCAGGGGTGGTCTGAATAGGTCGTCTGACCGTTCTCGCTGCAGCGATACACCTGCGCGTGCGTTGGCAAGCTAGCCGCAGCCAAGCCGAGCGCCAGACCCGCCAGCACGGCGGCGCGTGAGGTGAGAGTGGCGAACGGTGTCATGGCGGTGTCCTCGGGGTTGGCGGATCAGCGTGCCGTGTGCAGGCGCATCATGGCTTTTTCGGCGTTGCCGGCAATCAATTCGGGCAGCGCATCCAGGCTTTGATCGATCGCGCGGTCGATGAGGTCCTGCTCTTCCTTGCGAGGCGCCTTGAGCACGAAGTTGGCGACATCATGCTGGCCAGATGCTGCCGTGCCCGGCGGCAAGAGATTGCGCGGATGGCCGATGCCCAGCCGCAGTCGCCAGAACTGCTGCGTGGTCAGATGGGCCGCAATGTCCTTCAGGCCGTTGTGTCCACCGGATCCGCCTCCGAGCTTGAGTTTGACAGCGCCGGGCGGCAAATCCAATTCATCGTGCACGACCAGGATCTCATCGGGCATGACCTTGTAGAAGCGGGCCAGTGCCACGGTGGCCAGGCCGGAGCGGTTCATGAAGGTTTGCGGCTGCAGCAGCCACACCTCGTTGCCCCACAGGTTAGCGCGCGCGGCATAGCCGTGAAAGCGCGTCTCGTTGCGCAGTGTCACGTTGCCCATGCGCGCGAGTTGGTCGACCAGCCAGAAGCCGGCGTTGTGTCGCGTCGCCGCATATTCGGCGCCCGGATTGCCGAGGCCGACGATGAGTTTGATCATGCGATTCGTATCAGGTTGAGGTGCGGGAAGCGCCCCTTTGATCGTACAAGCATAGCTGCTTTCCGCAGCCTGGAGGCGGTGCAGCCCGTGCCGCTCAGGCAGAAAAAAAGCCCGGCGAGACTGGCTCGGCGGGCTTTTTTTGCTCGCACCGAAGTGCGAGGTGCGGCAACTTAGGCTGCCGGCTTGTCTTCGCCTGCAGCAGCAGCGCCTTCTTCGGCGGCAGCGGACTTCTCGCCAGCCGGCACGCTGATGTTGGCAACAGCCGGGTTCTCATCGCCACCGTGGGTGAGGATCGTCACGCCCTTCGGCAGCTTCAGGTCAGCGATGTGCAGGGTCTGGCCGATTTCCAGCGAACCCAGATCCACTTCGATGAACTCCGGCAGGTCGGCCGGCAGGCACGACACTTCCACGTCGTTCAGGATGTGGTTCACGATGCCGTGGCCCAGCTTCACGCCCGGTGCGGTTTCCTGGTTCAGGAAGTGCAGCGGCACCTTGACGTGGATCTTTTCCTTGGCCGACACACGTTGGAAATCGACGTGCAGAACCAGTTGCTTGAACGGGTGCAGTTGGAAGTCGCGCAGCAGCGCCTTTTCCACCTTGCCAGCCACTTCGATGTCGAGGATCGACGAGTGGAAGGCTTCCTTCTTCAGCGCGTGGTACAGCGCGTTGTGATCGAGTTCGATCAGCTTCGGCTCGGCGCCCGCGCCGTAAATGATGGCCGGGGTCTTGCCGGAATTGCGCAGGCGGCGGCTCGCACCAGTGCCCTGAACGCTACGCTCGAAAGCGACAACTTTCATGATTGCTCCAAACGAAAAAGACGACTCGCGACCAAGCCGTCTGGTGAACGGGGCGCCATATTGCGCCCCGCGGACACCGCAGAAGTGCCGTCTAACCGACGTTTTCCGCAGTAAAGCCTTGGATTATAACAGTAAGCTGCTCGGATGCCGAATTATTCAGCAAACAGCGACATGATGGAGTCACCGCGCACGATGCGGGTGAAGGTCTCGGCCAGCAGCGGGGCGGTCGAGAGCTGGCGGATCTTGCCGCATTTGATGGCGTCTTCGCGCAGCGGGATGGTGTCGGTCACGACGACTTCGTCGAGCGCCGAGTCTGCAATGCGAGCAGCGGCGCCGCCCGACAGTACCGGGTGCGTGCAATACGAGAACACTTGCTTGGCGCCGCGCTCCTTGAGCACCTGCGCGGCTTTGCACAGCGTGCCGCCGGTGTCGATCATGTCGTCCATGATCACGCAATTGCGGCCGTCGACTTCACCGATGATGTTCATCACCTCGGCCACATTGGCCTTCGGGCGACGCTTGTCGATGATGGCCAGATCGACGCCGAGCTGCTTGGCGAGCGCACGTGCGCGCACCACGCCGCCGACGTCCGGCGACACCACCAGCAGGTCTTCGTAGTTCTTCTTGCGCAGGTCTTCGAGCAGGATCGGCGACGCGTAGATGTTGTCGACCGGAATATCGAAGAAGCCTTGGATCTGGTCAGCGTGGAGATCCATCGTCAGCACGCGCTCGACGCCGGCGACTTCCAGCATGTTGGCAACGACCTTGGCCGTGATGGCCACACGCGCCGAACGCGGGCGACGATCCTGGCGGGCATAGCCGAAGTAGGGGATGGCGGCCGTGATGCGACGGGCCGACGCACGCTTGAGCGCATCGACCATCACCATCAATTCCATCAGGTTGTCGTTGGTGGGGGCGCAGGTGGATTGCAGGATGAACACGTGCTTGCCGCGCACGTTTTCCTGGATCTCGACCTGGACTTCACCATCGGAGAATCGGCCGACGAGGGCCTTACCTAGCGGAATGCCCAGGTGCTTGACGACAGCTTCTGCGAGTTTGGGGTTGGCATTGCCGGTAAAAACCATCAAGCCTTCGCTGCTCATCGGGGCACCTGTTTTGACTTCAGACGCGCCGGCTGGTCGGAACCAACCGGGCTATTGCTGGGAACATAAGGAAGAAAATGGCAGGGGCGGAAGGATTCGAACCTACGCATGCCGGAATCAAAATCCGGTGCCTTAACCAGCTTGGCGACGCCCCTACACAACCGATCGGTTACTGCTTCCATTGCAGAAGCAATAACTGCAAACCTTACACAGCAAATCTTGCGAGCGGATGATGCGACAGACCTGCCGCACACCGACCTTCCCATTCGGAAGGCACCTGATCCGCCACCGCTTGCGCCTGCTCAACGTTGTCGAACGGAGCAAATACGCAGGCGCCGGATCCGGTCATTCTTGCCAGAGGGCTGAACTGACGCAGCCAGACAAGTGCTCGGGCGATTTCGCCGTATTTCCTTTCCGCCACCGCTTGCAGGTCGTTGCGACCGTAAGCGAAAACAATTTGTTGGTCAGGAAAGTCCGTAATTATGGTGATTGGCGTATCGCGTGTCAACCCTTCATCGGAAAAAATTGCAGGGGTCGGCACATGCACGCGTGGGTGAATCACCACGAAGGCAGCCGGCGGCAGCGTGACCGGCGTGAGTTCTTCGCCGATCCCCTCGGCGAAGGCGTTCTGGCCGAACACGAAGAAGGGCACGTCGGCGCCCAGCTTTAGGGCGAGCGCCATCAGTTGCGTGCGTGGCAGATCAAGGCCCCAGAGACGATTAAGCGCAAGCAGCGTGGTGGCGGCATCAGATGACCCGCCGCCAATGCCTCCGCCCATCGGCAGGCATTTCTCGATCGCGATGTCGACGCCGAAGGTGCAGCCTGTTTCTGCTTGCAGCAGGCGCGCGGCGCGAATGATGAGGTCGTCATCGGCAGGCACGCCGGGGATGTCCGTGGTGCGTACGAGACGACCGTCGGTGCGGCGCGCGAAATGCAGCGTGTCGCACCAGTCGATCAACTGGAAGACGGTTTGCAGCAGGTGGTAGCCATCGGGGCGGCGACCAACCACGTGCAGGAAGAGGTTGAGCTTGGCCGGCGCGGGGCAATCACGCAGCTCGACGGGGGCGGAAGACATGGCGAAGCGAGGCGTTACTGGTCGAGCACGAGCCGCACCGATAGCGGACCATTGGTGCCCTGTGGTCGATCAAGATCGAGTCGACGGATGCTGGCTTTGGCGCGGTCGGCATGGTTGCTGTCGTCAGCCCAGGCGACGTAGTGGACAGTCCAGCCGTTCTGCTCGATGGTTTCGGGGCGCGATTGCGCATCGCGTGCCACGCGTGCCGGTGTGCCGGGAGCGGGGCGGGCGCGCAGCCAATCGCGCAAGCCGGAAACCGGCAGCGAGAAGCCGAGCGCGTCCTGCATCAGCGTGTCGACTTCGGGCGCCCGGCGCGGCGGCTGGTTCGGGAGCTCGAGCGTGGCGCCTTGGGTACTCTGGCTGACGATGGCCAGCGTCTGGCCCAACGGCGACATCAACTCAAGCTGGACGTCGGGCCCGCGCTCCCGCCAGAGGAAGCTGCCGACGGCGCTTTGCTCGGCGTTGTTTTGCGTGTAACGCGCTGAGAAGCGACCCTGATAGCGCGTGATGTTGGCATCGGCGTCTTGCGTGCCGGCGAAGAGGTCGTTGGCTGGTCGCAAGCTCGTGCAGCCGCTGAAGAGTGCGCAGCCGGCGCCGAGCATCAGCGCGCCAAGCGCGCGCGTGAACCGCATCGCCATCAATTTGCACTCACGGGAACGTTGGGTACCGGCTGTCCGAAGCGGCGCAGCGTGTCGCGCAGCGTGGTGTCGTTCACGTCAAGCTTGGACGCTTCAGTCCAGACTTGGCGCGCGTCGTCCTGCTTGCCGGATTGCCACAGCACTTCGCCCAGGTGCGCGCCGATTTCGGCTTGCGGCGCGGCAGTCCAGGCCTTGCGCAGGATGTCAGTGGCGCCGGGCAGATCGCCGCGACGGTATTTGACCCAGCCGAGGCTGTCGGCGATATAGGGATCATCCGGCGCCAGCGATACGGCTTTCTCGAGCAGTTCCTGTGCTTCCTGCAGGCGCACGTTGCGATCGGCCAGCGAATAGCCGAGCGCGTTGTAGCCGATGGCCTGGCCGGGACGCAGGTCGATCACCTTGCGCAGCAGCGTCTCCATGTTGTCGTAGTGGCCGTCGTGCTCTTCGAGCATCGCCAGTTGGTACGAATACTCGACGTTATCCGGATCGTTCTTGAGCAGCTCGTTGACGCGGGCGCGGGCGCGGCCGTAGGCCTTGGCGTCCATCAGCATGCCGATTTCGGCCTGGCGGATGCCATCCATCAGGGCCTGGCGGCGCGGGCCGTCGGGCACGTCTTGGGAATCGGCGACGAGCTCGTCGAAGGTCTGTTGTGCCTCGTCGATGCGGCGCAGCTTGCCGAGCAACTGGCCGCGCTTGATGCCGGCCGCCAATGCGGTTTGGCCGTCGGCGTCGCCGTTGGCGGAACCGGTGATCTTGTCGACCCAGCCCAGCGCACCGGCGTAGTCGCGCTTTTCCTCTGCCAGCTGGGCAAGGCCCTGGTAGCCGGGCTCGGGGCTCAGTGTGGGCGACTTGGCGGTGGCGGCGACGTATTCCTTCAGGTAACGCTCGGCGTCGTCGTACTGGCGCTGCTGCAGGTTCAGCAGGCCCAGGGCAAGCGTGATGCGCGCATCGTTGGGCGCGATCTTCTTGAGCGTTTCGAATTCAGCGCGCGCCTTGTCCTGCTGATTGCGCACGAGGTACATGCGGGCGAGCGCCAGGTGGCCGTCGATGGACGCCGGCGCGGCTTTCAGGAAGCTGCGCAGGCCGGCGATGGCCGCATCAGGGTCGCCGTCGGCACGCAGTTCGGCGGCAAGGATGGCGGCGTCTTCATACCCGGGGCGCAGCTTGAGCGCGGTGTCCAGTTCCGTCAGTGCGCCGGGGATATCCTTGGCGGCAACCTTCGCGCGCGCCAAGGCCAGATGCGTTTCGGGGCGCTGCAAGTCATGCGAGGCGATGCGCTGCAGCGCACCGACGGCACCCGCCGGGTCGCTGCTCTTGGACATCTGCTGCTGCAATTGCAGCAGGGCATCGGCACGTTGGCCCGGCGAGACCTTGTTCAATTGCGCCTGCAGCATCGGTTCGACTTCCGACCACTGGCCAGTGGCCACGAGCAAGAGTTGCTGTACCTGGCGAGCCGGCATCGACGTCGGCGACAGTTCCACCCACAGGCGCGCCGCGGTCATCGCTTGCGCAGGCGAGCGCGTCAGAAACGCGATTTCGGTCGCACGCTGGGCAAAGCGGGGGTCGCGCGTATCTTGCGCGAGCGCAAGATAGGTGCGGTACGCCGGTTCGACCAACCCCCGCTGCAGCGACACTTCCGATGCCAGCACGCGGTACATGATGTCTTCATTGAGCGCGACACGCGGCAGATCCGTCCGCTCCGAACTCAGCAGGCCGGTGCGCGGGCGTGAGCGTTCAATCTGCACGGCCGCGCGATCACCCGCGCCGCCTTCCTTTGTAGATTGGGCGATCAGCGGGGCGACGGCCGTCGACTGCGACGACCATGCCGGCAGGCTCGTCAGCCCTCCCGCCAGCAGCGCGGCCAGCAGGGCCGTTCTGCTGCGCGGGAATCGCCGCGGGCGTTGCGTCGCGGGCGAATGGGAGAGGGCGTGAGGCATGGTCTCGAAGCTCCGGAAAGGGGTTCGGGGCATTGTAGCCTGACCGCTACAATCGCCCGCATCGTAAAAAAGGTTGGAGCAGCACATGGGATGGAGGTTCGATGCCTGAGTTGCCGGAGGTCGAGGTCACTCGCCTGGGTTTGCTACCGCATATTACGGAGCGACGTATCGTTCGCGTGGTGGTGCGCCATCACGGCTTGCGCTGGCCCGTCGATCCGGCGCTGCCGGAGTTGCTGGCCGGTCTGACTGTCACGCGCTTGCTGCGCCGGGGCAAATACCTGCTCATCGAATGCATGCCCGGGGTCGAACAATCCGGCGGCCGCGCCGACACCGCAGGCGGCTGGTTGCTCATCCATCTTGGTATGACAGGCACCTTGCGCGTGCTGGAAACGCCCGTGCCGCCCGGCCTGCACGATCACGTCGATATCGAACTCGCCGACGCAACTGGCGTACCCGTCACACTGCGCTATCGCGACCCGCGCCGGTTTGGTGCCGTGCTTTGGCATGCAGGCGACGAAGCTGGCTTGGCCGAACACCCGCTGCTGCGCAACCTCGGCATCGAGCCGTTCGACGCGCGATTCGACGGCGACTGGATGTATGCCCGCACGCGCGGGCGCCGGGTGGCCATCAAGTCGGCACTGCTGGCGGGCGACATCGTGGTCGGCGTGGGCAACATCTATTGTTCGGAAAGCCTGTTTCGCGCCGGCATTCGGCCGACCACGGCGGCGGGTCGCATCAGCCGGCCTCGCTATGCCGCGCTGGCCGAGGCCATTCGCGCCACGCTGGCCGATGCCATCGCCCGGGGCGGCAGCACGCTGCGGGACTTTGTCGGCTCCGACGGGCAAAGCGGCTATTTTCAGCTTGATGCCTTCGTGTACGACCGCGCTGGTCTGCCGTGTCGTGTGTGCGGCACGCCGGTCCGCCAGATCGTGCAGGGCCAGCGCTCCACGTTCTACTGCCCGACCTGCCAGCGCTGATCGGAGGGCTCAAGCCACCGGGAGCTGCCTGGAAACGCCTTGCCGGAGCGATCTGCACGCCATTTCGCAAGGTTTTTGAAGTGGGGTGCGGGGTCTTCGATGGCATCCCGCAACACTTGTCCGCCCGGGCCGGAGAACCGTGCTGAAAGTTCGCCCGGAAGCCGGCGGTTCGCTGTATCGTTCCACCTAAATTTGTGCATTTCTGTGCCGTAATTGGGCGGTAACAGCGATGTCGAGGGGCGCGCGCATTTTCCCGCTGTCCGGTCGCGCACACAATAAGACAGAACGATGAACAACACACTGAGCACACAGTTCGAGCAGTACAGCGCCTGGCGCGCTTCGGTACTGCAGTCGGTGGGGGAATTCCAAGACTGGCTGCAAGCCCAGGAGCTGTACGACGCGCAGGCTGACATGCGCGCACAGCGCATCCGAGGCGTGCTGCGCAGCGACAAGCTCAAGGTTGCTTTCATAGCCGAGTTCTCTCGCGGCAAGAGTGAGCTGATCAACGCGATCTTCTTCGCGGATTTCGGCCGCCGCATCCTACCGTCGTCGGCGGGCCGGACCACGATGTGTCCGACCGAGCTGATGTACGACGAAAGCTATCCGCCGTCGATCCGTCTGTTGCCGATCGAGACGCGTCTGCATGATGCGTCGACCGCCGATTTTCGCGATGCCGAAAGCCACTGGCTGTCGGTGCCGCTCGATCCCTCGTCGCCCGAGGGCATGTTGGAAGCGTTCCGCCACGTGGTGGAAACCGTGCGGGTACCGAAGGAAGAAGCCGAGCAGCTAGGCCTCTATAACGACGCCGATCCGGACGCCGCCTTCTCGGTGGATGCCGCCGGTACGGTAGAAGTGTCGAAGTGGCGCCACGCGATCATCAATTTCCCGCACCCGATGCTCAAGCAGGGGCTGGTGATCCTGGACACGCCGGGCCTGAACGCCATCGGTACCGAGCCGGAACTGACGCTGCGCCTTATCCCGGATGCGCATGTCGTCGTGTTCGTGCTGGCCGCGGACGCCGGCGTGACCAAGAGCGACCTGGAGCTGTGGCGCTCGCACGTGGGCGGTGGTCAGCGCAAGGGCTGCATCGCGGTGCTCAACAAGGTCGATGGCCTGTGGGATCCGCTCAAGTCCGAAGAGGAAGTCGAGAGCGAAGTCAGCCGGCAGATCATGACGACGGCGCAGGTGCTCGATATCGATGTCGAGCGCGTGTATCCGGTGTCGGCGCAAAAGGGTCTGCTGGCTAAGGTCAGCCACGATCATGAGCTGCTGGCAAAGAGCCGGCTGCCGGAGTTGGAGTCGGTGTTGTCGGATCAGCTGATCCCGCAGCGTCGCGAGATCGTCACTGAACAAGTGCAACTGGCGGTGAAGGACATGGCCGCCGGCGCGCAGCAACTGCTGCAGATGCGTCGCCGTGACATCGTCGAGCAATTGTTCGAACTGCGCGGCCTGCGCGGCAAGAACCACACGATGGTCAAGCACATGTTGATGCGCGTGCAGGGCGAGAAGGAAGAGTTCGAGCAGAGCATTGCCAAGTTCCAGGCGTTGCGCACGGTGTTCGGCCGCCACAGCGCGGAGATCATCAAGAGCGTGCAGCTCAAGCAGATCCGCTCGACCATGCGCGAAGCGCGCGAGAAGATGAAGGAGCGCGTGTTCTCGCGCGGCCTGCGCGACGACATGGACAAGCTGTTCGGCCACCTGACCGGCCTGGTGCGCGACGCGGCCAACCGCATCGACCAACTGCACCAGATGGTTGACGGCATGTACAAGAAGTTCAACGCCGAGCACGGCTTCACGCTGTCGCCGCCGCTGCGCTTTTTGGGCACGCGCTACGACGCCGATCTGAAAGAGACGCTGATGCTCGCGCACAACCACTTTGGCGCGTTCAGCTTCCTGACGCGTCCGAAGCCGCAACTCGTACACGGTGCATTCTCGACGGTGGCCAGCCGCGTGCTGGACACCTTCCAGGACATGAACCGCGACATCGAGATCTGGCTGAAGTCGGTCATGACGCCACTCGAAGCGCAGGTCCGCGATCATCAGAAGCAACTGCGCAAGCGTGTCGATTCGATCGAGCGCATTCACGAGGCCACCGATACGTTGGAAGCGCGCATCACCGAACTCGAAGCGCTGCTCAATACGCTCGATGAGCGTAGCGGGACGATCGCTCAGTACACCGACCGCATTCTCGCGGCCGGGTCCATCCTGGAACGTCAGTCGTTCGCGGCCTGACGCGCATCGTTGCTCCCGAAGAAGGCGCCTGCGGGCGCTTTTTTCGTTCTGGTAGGATCGCCGCCAGCGCGCCTCTTCTGCTGGCCGCTTTTTCATCACACGCATGACCGCCACCCCTCGCCGCACGCGCCGCGCCGCGCAACCTGCCGCCGCTTTGCCTTCTTTTCCCGACGATTTTGCCGTGCGCGTCGTCGCCTGGCAGCAGCGTCATGGCCGCCACCATCTGCCGTGGCAGAACACCGGCGACGCCTATCGCACGTGGCTTTCAGAGATCATGCTGCAGCAGACGCAGGTGAGCGCGGTGCTGGGCTACTACGCCCGCTTCATCGAGCGCTTCCCGACCGTGCAGGCGCTGGCCGCTGCGCCGGCAGACGACGTGATGGCTGCGTGGGCCGGCCTCGGCTACTACACGCGCGCACGCAACCTGCATCGCTGCGCGCAGATCGTGGTGGCAGAACACGGCGGCATCTTTCCGCGCGATCCCGACGTGCTAGCGACGCTGCCGGGCATTGGCCGCTCGACCGCGGCGGCCATCGCAGCGTTTTCGTATGGCGTGCGCGCGGCCATTCTCGATGGCAACGTCAAGCGCGTCTTCGCACGCGTGTTCGGCATTGACGGCTTTCCCGGCGACAAGCGCGTCGAAGACACCATGTGGCGCATCGCCGAAGCCGTGCTGCCGCCGGCAGAGGGCATCCAACCGTACACGCAGGGTTTGATGGACCTTGGGGCGACGGTGTGCACGCGCGGCAAGCCTGCCTGCCTCAGCGGCGAACGGCCCTGTCCGCTGGAATCGCTGTGCGAAGCACGAAGGACTGATCGCGTGATGGAGCTGCCCGTGCCGCGGCCGCGCAAGGCGATACCCGAGCGCGCGGCGACACTCGTCATCGCACTGAACGCCGACGCGGTACTGCTGCAGCGCCGACCGCAACGCGGTATCTGGGGCGGCTTATGGTCTTTGCCGCTGGTAGGTGAGATGGACGACGCGCTCGACGCGCATCCGCTGGATGTGGGCACCGTGCGTCGTGCCGCGCAGGCCTATGGCGACGTCTCGACCGTGGAGACGGCCGGCGCGCTCACGCACACTTTCACGCACTTCCGTCTGCACATGCATTTGCTGCGCGCGACGATCGCCGCCCCCGCCGCGCTCGACGACGACTGGCGCTGGGTACCGCTTGCACAACTCAATTCAGTGGGATTGCCTGCGCCGGTGAAATTGGCGCTTGAGACGCTGGTACAGCCAAGCCTGATCTGAGCAACACGGGCAGGCTTGGCTGCGTTGGCATCACAGAATGTGATGCTGCTTCATGTAGCGATGGACAATCTCGATGCGCATGCCGGCGTCCATCAGCTCCATCAATTTCTGCTTGGCCTTGAGCGGCACCGGCAGCAGCTCGCATAGCCGATTCGCGACCCAGCTCGGGCTGTTCCACTCGTAGGGTTCGACCATCGGGATGTTGCCGTCTTCGCGCGAGCCGAGCGTCGTGATGATGCGGCGCAGGGCGCCCACGCAATCGTCGAAGAGTTCGCCTTTGCAGTCTTCCACGTCGGCGCCGATGGGTTCGACCGTGCCGCGCATGAGCCCGTTGGGCGTCGTCTCGAAAGAAAGCACCTTGAAGCGCTGCGTGCCACGCACCTTGATCATCAGCAGGCCGAGCTGCTCCATATCGCATTCGGTGATGTGGGCAATGCAGCCCACGTCAACCGGGACAGTCGGGTTGTCGGTGGTGCCGACCTCGTTGCCGCGCTCGATCAGGCAGACGCCGAACGGCGTCTTGTCGCGCAGGCACGTGCGCACCATGTCCATGTAGCGGGCTTCGAAAATGCGCAGCGGGAGAAGACCGCCCGGAAACAGCACCGTGTGCAGCGGAAACAACGGCAACTCGGTGGGCAGCGGCGGCAGCGGCGAGAACGGAGAGAGAGCGATGTCTTCTTGCATGGACGGGCTTTCAGCAGGCGGCGGCAAGACCTTCGCGTGGTGCCGCGCAAGAAGCCGCATCCAAACGGGACGGATTCGCGCGGGAGATTTCCGGCGCGCTCAGCCGTCTACGGCCAATTCGCGGTGGCGGACCAACACATTACCATGCGCGCGGAAGTACGTGGCAAGCCGTTCCGCGATGTACACCGAGCGATGCTGACCTCCCGTGCAGCCGATTGCGACGGTCAGGTAGCTGCGGTTGTCGGCGATGAAACTCGGCAGCCACTTTTCCACGTAGGCGCGGATGTCTTCTGCCATCGCAAGGACCATCGGCTGACTTTGCAGGAAATCGATGACGGGCTGATCGCGGCCCGTGAGCGGGCGCAATTGCGTGTCGTAGTACGGGTTGGGCAGTGAGCGCACGTCGAAGACGAGATCGGCGTCGGTCGGCACGCCATGCTTGAAGCCGAACGATTCGAACATCAACGTGATGTCGTGCGGCTCGTCGCTGATGAATTCTTTGATGTACGCGCGCAAGGCGTTGGTGCGCAGCGTGCTGGTGTCGATGCGATGTGCCGGATCGGCGAGCGGGCTGAGCAACTCACGCTCCATCTCGATCGCTTCGATCAGCGAGGTGTCGAGACCCTTGGCGGCGGCCTGAACATTGGCGGCGGCATCCGGGCGGCCGTTACGGATCGACAGCGGATGCCGGCGGCGCGTCTCGGAATAGCGCTGCACCAGCGCGTTCGTGCTCGCCGTCAAAAACAGCATCCGAACGTCGTGTTCCTTGCGCAGCACGGTGACCGTCTCGGGCACCTTGCGCAGTGACTCACGGCTGCGGATGTCAGTGGCCACGCCCAGATGCGTATAACCCTGGTCCGCCAGATAGCGCGCCAGTTCGGGGATGAACTGCGCGGGCAGGTTGTCGACGCAGTAGTAGCCTGCGTCTTCGAGTACGTTCAGGGCGACCGATTTCCCTGAACCCGACATACCGGTGATGAGAATGATCCGCATGCCGCGAGGATAGCATCCCTGTATTGCAAAGCAGCGACCAACAAAAAAGGCGACCGATCCGGCCGCCTTTGTTTAAGCGAGGCTAAGGGAACGCTCAGCCTTTCGAAAGGCACTCTTTCTGGGCGTTCTTGTACTCGTCGCCCTTCTTGCCCTTGTTGGCCTTGGAGCAGGCTGCCATCTTTTCCTGCTGCGTCATCGGCTTGGCGGCAGCTGCCGGCTTGTCCGACAGGCAGCCTTTCATGAAAGCCTTGCGCTCGTCGCCTTTCTTGCCGGCGGCGTCCATGTTGCATTGCTTCATCTTGTCCTGCTGCGAATTCTTGGCTGCCGGGGCGGCCGGCGCGGCTGCGGGTGCGCTGCCTTGAGCGAAAGCCTGGCCGGCTAGGAACGGGAGCGCCAGGGCGCAAGCGGCAATCAGTTGTTTCATCGTCGTATTCTCCTTGGTACCGTCAGAAGAGCCGGCGGAAAAGGCCGCCGCGCTCGCGATGAACGCCACCGCGTGTGCTCGGCGCATTCACTCCCACAACGGGGAGGCCGCACGTCGGGTTGACGTTTCGCAGCGAAAACTAGGGTAAACCGGTCTGAATACGAAACTTTGTGGCGGCTTTGTTAAAGCAGGCGGCCCTGGGGCGAGTGGGATGCGGCTTCGGCGTGCATGGCGGCGCGTTGGCGGTCCATGAAGTCGCGCAACGTATCGATGCCGCGCAGGCGCAGGATCGTGTTGCGCACGGCGGCTTCGACCAGCACGGCCAAGTTGCGGCCGGCCGCCACTTGGATCTTCACCATGTGGATCGGCAACCCGAGTACGTCGAGGTACTGCGAGTCGAGCGGCAGGCGCTCGAATTCGCCATCGTTGCGGCGCACGAGTTGGACGATCAGCTTGATCTTCATCTTCCGGCGCACAGCCGTCTCACCGAAGATCGTCTTGATGTCGAGCAGCCCCAGTCCGCGCACTTCCAGCAGATTCTGCAGCAGCGGCGGGCAGCGACCTTCGATGAAGTCCGGCCCCAGGCGGACAAAATCGACAGCATCGTCGGCCACCAAGCCATGACCGCGCGAGATCAGCTCCAGGCCCAATTCGCTTTTACCGAGGCCCGAATCGCCCATGATCAGCACGCCCATGCCCAGGATGTCGAGAAACACCCCGTGCATCGTCACGCGCGGTGCCGAGATGCGAGACAGATACAGACGCAGGTGATCGATGACGGCAGCTGAGGAAATCGGCGACGTGAACAGCGGCGTGGAAGAGCGCGTGCAGCGCAGCTCCAGGTCAGGGGGCGGATCCACTCCATCGGCCACCACCAGGAAGGGCGGCTCCAGCAGGATCAACTCGCCCATCTGTCGCTTGCGGTTTTCTTCCGACAGGCGCTGGTAATAGGTGATCTCGGGTTTGCCGAGCACCTGAATGCGGTTCGGGTGGATGAGGTTCAAGTGTCCGACCAGATCGGCAGCAGAGGTCGCTTCCTTTGCGAAATCCACGTCGAACGCGCGGTCGGCGCCCTCCAGGCCGGCGACCCACGACAGCTTCAGATCGGCTGCGTTGTCGTCAAAGATCGATTGGGCGATGACGCCGGTCAGTTCCATAGCAAGGCACGGTAGTGCCGACGGGGCATGGCGCGTTCGCAATCGGTTGCGCTTGCCCCCGATTGCGTTGCGATCAGGGCCGCCAGTCGGTCAGTAGCTGGTGAATCGCCTCGGGCGACGGCAGGGTGGCGAGGCCTTCGCGCATGTCGCGGTCGGACAGCAGCTGGGCGATTTCAGACAGGATTTCCAGATGCTGCTGGGTGGCCTGTTCCGGCACCAGCAGGAAAATCAGTAGTGAGACAGGTTTGCCGTCAGGCGACTCGAAGGGCACCGGTTCGGACAGGCGCATGAAAGCTGCCAGCGGTTGTTTGAGCCCTTTGATGCGGCCGTGCGGGATCGCCACGCCGGCGCCCAGGCCCGTGGAGCCCAGCGACTCGCGCGCAAACAGGTTGTCGGTGACAACTGCGCGCGTCACGCCGTGGTTGTTCTCGAACAGCAGGCCGGCCTGTTCAAATACCCGCTTCTTGCTGGTTACGCTGACGTCGAGGGCAATGTTCCCGGGCGGCAGCAGTTTGGCCAAGCGATTCATGTGCAATGCGTGAAATGAGCGGCGTCCTTCTGCACCAAGATGGCGCACGGACAATCGGGTCATTATAGACCACGCGCCGCGCGGCTTTGTGCGGCGCACTAGAGGTGCACCGCGCAGGGCAGAGAAGCGAATCCCCCAGGGCTGCAATCGGCCGGTGCCGGAAATGTGCTCCTGGCATCGACCCTGCTTTTGCCAGCATCGCGCCAAAAGCCGCGCCACGCCAGCGTTCATACTTTCGTCAGATTTTAGCCCGACTTAAATCGGTTGCAATCGGATTCGTCACGAATGCACCACCACATAAAAAAACCGCGCCACCTCGGGGCGCGGTTTCTGTGGTGCGGTCTTGCTATTGCTGCATCTGCACGGCTTGGAAGGCCTGATGCTTCATGCTGTCACGATCGTGCCCTTGCACGCGGTCCTTGTATTTGATCACTTGCCGGTCGAGCTTATCGACGAGTAGGTCGATGGCCGCATAAAGATCTTCATGGTGTGATTCGACGAAGACATCCTTACCCTTGAGGTGCAGGTTGATTTCCGCGTACTGACGCCGATCCTTCTCCTTGTGGTTATCGACCGATAGCAACACGCTGACGCCAATCACCTGATCGAAGTGCCTGATCACACGCTCCAGTTTCGTTTCCACGTACTCACGCAAAGCAGGCGTGATGTCCAGGTGGTGTCCACTGAGTTTGAAGTTCATAGCGGTTCTCCTTCTCAAGATGAGCCGCACCGGAACTGCCCGCGATGCGGCTATAAAGACTTGCGCAAATTCACTGCAGGGATCTTCAGGGCTTCGCGGTATTTGGCCACCGTCCGACGGGCCACCACGAATCCTTGTTCACCTAACAGTTCGGCAATTCTGCTATCGGACAGAGGATTCTTCGGGTCTTCGGCTCCTACAAGTTGCTTGATGAGCGCGCGTATCGCGGTGGATGACGCCGCCCCGCCGGTTTCCGTCGATACATGGCTGCCGAAGAAGTACTTCAGCTCGAACGTCCCCATCGGGGTCGCCATGTATTTGTTGGTTGTCACACGGGAGATCGTGGACTCGTGTAGACCCAGTGTATCGGCTATTTCCCGCAAAACCAAGGGGCGCATGGCGATTTCGCCGTGCGTGAAGAAGCTCTTTTGACGCTCGACAATGGCTTGCGAGACACGCAGGATCGTATCGAAGCGCTGTTGAATGTTCTTGATCAGCCAACGTGCTTCCTGGAGCTTCTGCTGCAGATTGGCGGCGCCCGACTCGCCACGGCTGCTGCGCAGAATCTGCGCGTACATGTCGTTGATGCGCAAGCGCGGCATGACGTCTGGGTTCAGTTGCGCCATCCAGCCTGCGCTCGTTTTTCGCACGATCACGTCGGGCACCACGAAATCTGCTTCAGCACGGCCGAAAGCATGACCCGGGAATGGTGTCAGTGAGCGAATCAGCTCATGCGCTGCCTTCAACGCGGGCTCGTCGACGGACAGCGCCTTCTTCAGGCGCGTGTAGTCGCGCGCGGCCAGCAGTTCGAGATGCTGATTGACGATGACGAGTGCGAGCGCCTTCGCAGGCGAGTCGAGCCGATGCAGTTGCAACGAGAGGCATTCGGCTGCCGAGCGCGCGCCGATGCCCGGTGGATCAAAGCTCTGCAGCATGCGCAGCGCGGCTTGCAGTTCGTCCAGTTCGACTTCGAGTTCGGTCGGCAGGTCTGCGAGGATTTCGTCGAGCGTGCCCGACAGATAGCCTTCGTCGTCAAGCGACTCGATCAGGAAGATGACGAGGCCCTTGTCGCGCATCGAGAGCTTGAGCGGCGCGAGCTGTTCCATGAGGAATTCGCGCAGACTTTGTTCGGCTTCGCGCAACTGCAGCGGAGCACGATCGTCTTCATCGGATTGCGGTTTGCGGGCGAAGTCGTCAAGGCTCCAGTCGGAGCGGTCGGAGCCGTAATCGCTGTCGAAATCGGCACCGTTGTCGTGGCCGTTTTCGTAGCTGCTGTCCGAGCTGTTGCTGCTCTCGCCGCCGTTGGGTGCGGGGGGAGGTGATTCAGTGGGAAGGGGCGTGGCGCTGTTGCTTTGCAGCGCGTTGACGGAGCCGTCTGCGCCAATGCGGGCGGAGGTGTCGAGCCACTCGTTTTCACGCTCCAGCAGCGGGTTTTCGGTCAGGGCCTGTTCAACTTCCTGCTGCAGTTCGATGGTCGACAACTGCAGCAATCTGATCGATTGCTGCAACTGCGGCGTGAGCGCGAGATGCTGAGAGAGACGGAGCTGGAGCGACTGTTTCATGCGGGCTATTCTATGCCCAACACTTCGCCGATGGAACGGATTTTGCTTTAAGGTGCGCCTTTGCCACGTCCTTAAGGCGTAAGCGTGCGGCGCGCCTTACATCCGGAAGTTATCGCCCAGATAGACCTTCCGTACGTCCTCGTTTTCGATGATTTGCTCGGGCATGCCGGCGGCCAGCACGGTGCCCTCACTGATGATGTAGGCGTGATCGCAAATGCCCAGCGTTTCACGCACGTTGTGATCGGTGATCAGCACCCCGATGTTGCGGTCTTTCAGGAAGCTGACGATGCGTTGGATTTCGCCCACCGCAATCGGGTCGACGCCGGCAAACGGTTCATCGAGCAGGATGAAGCGCGGCGACGAGGCCAGCGCACGGGCAATTTCCACGCGGCGACGTTCGCCCCCCGAGAGCGACAGCGCGGGGTTGTCACGCAGATGAGCGATCTGCAAATCATCGAGCAAGCCGTCGAGGCGGCGATTGACTTCGTCTTGCGAGAGCTTCTTGCCGTTCTGCTCCTGCAGCTCGAGCACCGCGCGGATGTTTTCCTGCACGTTGAGCTTGCGGAACACGGACGCTTCCTGCGGCAGATACGACAGGCCCATGCGTGCACGCTGGTGGATCGGCAGGCGGCTGATGTGCTCGCCGTCGAGCACGATGTCGCCGGCGTCCAGCGCCACCAGGCCGACGATCATGTAGAACGAGGTCGTTTTACCGGCGCCATTGGGGCCCAGCAGACCGACCACTTCACCGCTCTTCACGTCAAGCGACACGTCCTTCACCACCGTGCGCGTGCCGTAGCGCTTCTTCAGATGGCGGACGACCAGCGTGCTGGAAGTCGTGGCCTGCGGCGCTGCAGTTTTGGGGGCGAGGGTGGTGGCGGACATAGGCGAAGCAGAAATGGCGAGCGGTGCAGATCAGGGCTTGGCGGCCGGGTTGGATGCCGTTGCAGCAGGGGTGCTTGTGCGCGGTGCTAGAACCGCGCGCACACGGCCCGACGGGTTGGCGGCGGTCGCATTTTCCGCGCCACCCGAGGCCGTGTAGAACTCCTTCTGGCCGTCATACGTAATCACGGCGCCGCGGATCTCGTCGAGCTGTGTGGCGCCTTGCAGGCGCTCCATGCGCGCGCGCGTGATCAGCTTGGAGATCTCTTGCTTGCCGTCGTATTCGATGCGCTCGCCCCAACCCTGGATGTATTCGTCGACGTTGTCCCGCTTCTGGCGAATGAAGGCGAGGTTCCCGGGCTTGGACGTGGCGACCGCGTAGTTGTAGCCCTCTGGGTCCGTCCGCAGATCGGCCTGGTCGGAGCGCAGCACCATGGTGCCCTTGGTCAGCACCACGTTGCCGGTCAAGTGATAGACCTGCTTCAGATCGTCGTAGCTGGCGTTGTCGGCTTCGAGTACGAGGGGCTTGTCGCGATCGGCGCGTTCGGCGTGCGCGGGCAGGACCGGAAGCAGCAGCGCAGCAACGATGGCGAGGCCGGCGGCACGGAGGGAATCAGTCATGGGAATCACGTGGGAGGTGGCGCGGTCGTTGGGCGTCGTCAGGTGTCGGGGGCAGAGTTTACTGCTTCGGCGCCCCCAGCCCTTCGATTCGGCCGCGCACATTGCCCAGCAATTGTACTTGGCGCGTCACGTTGTTGAAGGTGAGGCCGTTGGCGTTCATGATCGACGGCCCACGGTGCAGTTCGACTGGCTTGTCGGTGCGCACGATGTCCTCGTTGAGCAGCACCTGGAAGTAGGTCGAGTCGGCCGTCATCAGCGGGTCTTGGCGGGCGTCGGGTCCTTGCGCGCGAATGACCTTGGCGTTGTTGTACAGATCGATGATCGTGCCGTCGCCGTTCATTTTGCCGAGATCCGCGCGGGCGGTGACCTGCGGCCGGTCGGGCGCATAGACGCGCAGCGCCGGGTACGTGACGTCGTAGGTCAGGTCGTCCTCATAGTGATTCATGTGGACGCCGGTAAACCGATATTTGGTCGTGCCGATCTCGTCCAGCGCCGTGGCCGAGATGCCGTCCATGGTGTAGTCGGGAATGTGGCGCTTGGGCTGCGTAGCGGCTTCGTCGGTTTGCGGTGTGTTGACCTGCACGAGCAGGAACGTGACGCCGCAGACGATCGCCATCAGCAGGATCGGCAGCCCGCGCAGCATGATCTGCAGCACGGAGGAGACGAGGCGTTGGGAGCGTTCGCTGGCCATGGAGTCAGGAAGGTTGCACGGCGCGCAGCAGTTGCGCGAGCAGGGCGTCGTAGGCGCCTTGGGCCTTGAGGATCAGGTCGGCCACTTCGCGCACCGCGCCGCGTCCGCCCGTGGCATGCGTGACATAGTGAGCGCGGCTGCGCAGTTCGGCATGGGCCTGGGCGGGGCAGGCGGTAAAGCCCACCATCGCCATCACCGGCAGGTCGGGCCAGTCGTCGCCCATGTAGCCCGTATCGGCCGCTTGAAGTTGCGTGGCGGCCAGCAGGTGGGCAAATGCCTCGCGCTTGTCGGCTACGCCTTGGTACAGATGTTCGATGCCGAGTTCCCCGGCGCGCCAGGCCACGATTTCGGATTGCCGTCCCGTAATGATGGCTGGCGTGACCCCCGCCTGTGCCAGCAGCTTGATGCCGTGGCCGTCGAGCGTGTCGAACGCCTTGCTGATTTCGCCCTCGGGGCCGACCAGCAGGCGGCCGTCGGTCAATACGCCGTCCACATCGAACACCATCAGGCGCACGCGCGCGGCGCGTTCCATTGCCTGCGGAAAGCGTGCATCGATGTTGCTGTGGACAGAATCGGCCGGGGTGGTCATCAGTGGCGAGAGCGGGTCAGATGACCTTGGCCCGCGTCAGGTCGTGGATGTGCAGCGCGCCCACCAGCAGGCCGGCGGCATCGACCACCAGCAACTGGTTGATCCGATGGGTTTCCATGACTTCAACCGCTTCCACGGCGAGTTGGTCGGGGCCGACCGAGCGGGGGTTGTGGTGCATGACCTCGTGGATGGGCACGGTGCGCCAATCGCGCGGGGTTTCCAGCAGGCGGCGCAAGTCGCCGTCGGTGAACACGCCCACGGCGCGGCCTTCGGCATCGACCACGGCGGTCATTGCCATACCCTTGCGGGTAATCTCCATCAGCGCCTGCGACAGCGGCGTGTCCTCGTTCACCCGGGGGATGGCGTCACCAGCGCGCATGACGTCACGCACATGCGTCAGCAGCTTGCGTCCGAGCGAGCCGCCCGGATGCGAGCGGGCGAAATCTTCGGCTCCGAAGCCGCGCGCGTCGAGCACGGCCACGGCCAGCGCATCGCCCAGCGCGATCTGGGCGGTAGTGCTGGCGGTGGGGGCCAGGTTCAGCGGGCACGCCTCGACATCGACGTGCGAGTTGAGCACGACGTCGGCATGCTTGCCGAGCGAGGACTCCGGGTTGCCAGTCACGGCGATCAGCTTGGCGCCGAGCCGTTTGACGAGCGGCAGGATGACGTTCAACTCCGAGACTTCGCCGGAATTTGAAAAGCCGATGAAAACGTCGTCGCGGGTGACCATGCCAAGGTCGCCATGGCTGGCTTCGGCGGGGTGGACGAAAAACGCTGGCGTGCCGGTCGAGGCCAGCGTGGCGGCAATCTTGCGCGCCACATGACCCGATTTGCCCATACCGGACACGACGACGCGGCCGGTGCAGCCGAGCACCATTTCGACCGCACGCGCAAAGTCGGCGGACACCTGGGTTTTGAGGCCGAGTACGGCTTGCGCTTCGATGTCGAAGGTTTGCTGCGCCAGCGCAAGTGCTCGATCCGGATTGAAATTCGCTATCATGGCGGCGAAGTATAACAACGATTGACACAGTTCTCGGCCGCGGGTGGCGCGTCGGGGCTTGGCTTGCGGGGAGTGGCGGAGCGTGCGGGCGCTCCGTTTTGCTGCGCCGCGAAAATCGGCTTTCAAATCACTTTTCTGCCCGTCGCCACGCCGTCATTTTTGCTGTGCGGCGTCTCGCGTATCGCGTTCTTCGTCTATACCCTGGCATCGGTCTTGCAGCGCCTGCGTGCTCGTTTGTGCACGCACCGTCCTGATGCGCGGGTGCCGCGCCTCCTGTCCAACCCCTTTTCGATCGGTTTTTCGCGTCGCATGCATTCGCCGCTGGAACTCACCCTTGTGCTGTTGGCCGCCGCCGTCATCGGCGTGGTGCTGTTCCGCATGCTGCAATTGCCGCCGATGCTGGCCTACCTCGTGGTGGGCGTGCTGATCGGGCCGAAGGCGACGGGGCTCGAGTCCGATTCTGCCCAGACGCGCTATCTGGCCGAATTCGGGGTGGTGTTCCTCATGTTTTCGATCGGGCTGGAGTTCAACCTCTCCAAGCTTCGTTCGATGCGGCGGCTGGTGCTGGGGCTCGGGGCGTCACAGGTGGTGCTGACCATGCTGCTGACGATTCCTGTGTCGATGCTGCTGTCTCACTGGTATCCGCTGTCGTGGCAGGCCGGGCTGGCGCTGGGCGGCGCGTTGGCGATGTCGTCCACGGCCATCGTCTCGAAAATGCTGGCCGAGCGCCTGCAGCTGGAGACCGAGCACGGCCGCAACATCATCAGCGTGCTGTTGTTCCAGGATCTGGCGGTGGTGCTGCTGCTGATCGTGATTCCGTCGCTGGGCAAGAACCCGACGGACCTCGTGCTGGCGCTCTCCGTTGCCGCCTTGAAGATCACCGTGGCGCTGGTGCTGATCCTGTTCCTGGGGCAGAAGCTGCTGTCGCGCTGGTTCCATCTGGTGGCGGCGCGGCGCTCGCAGGAACTGTTCATGCTGAACCTGCTGCTGGTCACGCTGGGCATGGCCGCGCTGACGGAGCGGCTGGGCCTGTCGATGGCGCTGGGCGCGTTCCTGGCCGGCATGCTGGTGTCGGAAACACCGTACAAGCTGCAGGTGGAAGAAGACATCAAGCCGTTTCGCGACGTGCTGCTGGGCCTCTTCTTCGTGACGGTGGGCATGCTGCTGGACCCCCGAGTGGTGGTCGATCACTGGGCCCTGGTGCTGGCACTGGTGGCCGGGCCCGTGCTGTTCAAGTTTGTGCTGATCGCGCTGCTGGCGCGCGCCTTCGGCTCGGGCGGCGGCGCGGCGATCCGCACGGCGCTGGGGCTGGCCCAAGCCGGTGAATTCGGCTTCGTGCTGCTCAACCAGATCGACGGGCTCCACCTGATCGACCCGCTGCTCGGCCAGGCGATCCTGGCGGCGATGCTGCTGTCGATGCTACTGGCGCCGTTCCTGATCCAGTACAGCGACGTGATCGCCATGCGGCTGTCGCGCACCGACTGGCTGATGCAATCGCTGGCCATGACCAAAATTGCCGCACAGAGCATGGCCACCGAGCGCCACGTCATCATCTGCGGCTACGGGCGCAGCGGCCAGAACCTGGCGCATATGGTCGAGCAGGAGGGCATCGGCTACGTCGCGCTCGATCTGGACCCCGACCGCGTGCGCGAAGCCGCGGCCGCCGGCGAACATGTGGTCTACGGCGATGCGGCGCGGCGCGAGTCACTCGTGGCCGCCGGCATCCACCGTGCTGCGGCGGTCGCCATTACGTACGCCGACACGGCGTCCGCCCTGAAGGTGCTGCACCACGTTCAGGCGCTGGAGCCGACCCTCCCCGTGATCGTGCGCACGATCGATGATGCGGACCTTGACCGCCTGCAGCAGGCCGGCGCCACCGAGGTCGTCCCCGAGATCATCGAAGGCAGCCTGATGCTGGCCTCGCACGCGCTGGTGCTGCTGGGCGTGCCGCTGCGCCGTGTGGTGCGGCGCGCGCAGCAGATGCGCGACGCGCGTTACAGCCTGCTGCGCGGCTACTTTCACGGTCAGGATGACGAAGAAGACATGCTCGAGCGCGACGCCGTGCGTCTGCATTCGGTGCCGCTGGCGAAGGGGTCGCCAGCCATCGGCCGGAAGCTCGGGACGATGGGGCTGGAGACGTTCAAGACCTCGGTCACGGCGATCCGGCGCCAGGGCATTCGCGCGCTCGATCCTGATCCGGACACCGTGCTGGAACTGGGCGATATCGTCGTGCTGCGCGGCACGCCTGAGGGGCTGCAGATGGCAGAGGAGCGGCTATCGCCGCGTTGAGGCGCACCCGCCGCGCTTACTTGATGAATGTTTCCAGCAGAGGCCCGCGCGAGCGGCGCGGCGGCGACGCATCCGCCATGTTGGGCGGCAGGCCATCTAGCACCGTCGCGGCATCGAGCGAACTGATCGACACCCGCGTATCGGCCGGAATGCGCCCGTCCTGCTGCAGCTTCAGATACCGCAGGCAGCAGACGCGCAGGAACGACGCGAAATTCGCCACCTCGCCGCGTCGCTCCAACAGCTCGTCATAGAGTTTGCTGATGAGCTGGTTGACCGTCAGACCATCGCGCTGGCCGATCTCTTCCAGCACCTCCCAGAACAGGCATTCCAGCCGCACGCTTGTCGCCACGCCATGCAGGCGTAGCGAACGCGCGAGGCTGTCGTACGAATGGGGATTGGCGCGGATGAAGATTTCGCACATGGCCGGGGCTCCTGGAGTGCCCGGCGTGCGGGCAGCCGGATCAGTGTAGAACCCGCGTGCCCAGGACTTCAAGAAACTGCGCCAACCAAGCCGGATGTGCCGGCCAGGCGGGTGCCGTGACGAGCTTGCCATCGGTGTGCGCCTGGTCGACGGGAATGTCCTTGAAAGTGCCGCCCGCTGCCGCGACTTCGGGGCCACATGCCGGATAGGCGGAACACGTCGTGCCTTCCAGCACGCCCGCCGCCGACAGCAACTGGGCACCGTGGCAAATCGCTGCGACGGGTTTGTCCGCGTGGAAGAAGTGACGCACGACCTCAAGCACGCGGGCGTTCAGTCGCAAATATTCGGGCGCCCGACCGCCGGGCACGACCAGCGCGTCGTACGCTGCCGGGTCAACATCGGCAAAGGTCGCGTTGACGGTAAAGCGATGACCGGGTTTTTCGGAATACGTCTGTGCACCTTCGAAATCGTGGACGGCGGTCGCCACGGAATCGCCGGCGCGCTTGTCCGGGCAGACAGCGTGCACCGTGTGGCCGACCATCTGCAGCGCCTGGAAGGGAACCATGACCTCGTAGTCCTCTACGTAGTCGCCAACCAGCATCAGAATTTTCTTTGCCATCGCCGTGTCTCCTGTATGGTTGCGGTTTCCCCATTGTGGTTCGGCGCCAATCGGCCCGGGTGGTAACCCATTACCGCAGACCACGCTTCCTGCTTTCCTGTTTTTGCCATGAGCCAAGTCCCCCATCATCAGGCGGCGCTGCTGACGCCGTCGTCCATTCCCGCTGCCACTGAGCTGGGCGATGTGTCGCGCTACCTGCGTGACCGCATCCGCACGGTGCCGGACTGGCCACAGGCCGGGGTGATGTTTCGCGATATCACGCCGCTGCTGCAGGACCCGAAGAGCCTGCGTGTGCTGGTGGACGTGTTCGTCCATCGCTACATGGGGCAGGGGCTGAACCTGGTGGCGGGCATCGACGCGCGTGGATTCATTCTGGGCTCGATCGTGGCGTATGAGCTGAACCTCGGTTTCGTGCCGATCCGCAAAAAGGGCAAGCTGCCGTTCAACACCGTGACCGAGGAATACATGCTCGAATACGGCAGCGCGACGGTGGAAATCCACGCCGATGCCTGCAAGCCCGGCGACCGCGTCCTGTTGATCGATGACCTGATCGCCACCGGCGGCACCATGATGGCCGGCAAGCGCCTGCTTGAGCGGCTGGGTGCGACGGTGGTGGAGGGCGCCGCGATTGTCGACTTGCCCGAACTCGGCGGCTCGCAATTGCTGATCGAAGGCGGTCTGCCGCTCTTCACGGTCTGCCGCTTCGACGGACACTGAGCGGCCGGCAACGACGTGGCGCGATGCGCTAGCCGCACGCATTCATGTGACAAAAATATGTCGTTGGACTGCCGCGCGCCGTAGCATAAGCCTTCCCATTTTCGACGCACACCGGGAGACGTCGATGCCACACGTAGTGCTGTTTCTTCTGACCTCGATCGCGATTACCGTGATGCCGGGGCCGGACAACCTTCAGGTGATCGCACGCGGTGCCAGCCAAGGCCGCAAGGCGGGGCTCTCTGCCGCGGCGGGGTTTGCATCAGGGTGCCTCTTTCATACGACGCTGGCAGCGCTCGGGCTGGCCGCCGTGCTGCAGTCGTCCCCGGTGGCGTTCCAGGCGATTCGTTGGCTGGGCGCGGCGTACCTGATCTGGCTGGGCATCCAGGCACTGCGCAGCAAGGGCAGCGTCGGCCTGAATCCTGCTGGACCGCAGGCGGCGCCCGACCTTTGGCGCGTGTATCGTCAAAGCGTCTTCGCCAATCTGCTCAACCCGAAGGTGACGCTGTTCTTCGTGGTGTTCCTGCCGCAGTTCGTCGATGCGCAGGCGGGCCACGCAGCGCTGCAGATGTTGCTACTGGGCGGCGTCTTCATGGCGCAAACCATCGTCGTGTTCAGCCTCTACGGCTGGTGCGCGGCTGCGCTGGGCGGTTGGATGCGTCGCACGCCACGCGCATCGCTGTGGCTCGATCGCTTGAGCGGTTGCATCTTCATCGGGTTGGGCTTGCGCGTGGCCCTGACCAAATAAGCAAACGCCCGGATCCCGCGGGCGTTTGCCTTAGAGCTTGTAGCCGATCTGCCGCAGCAGGTCCTTGCGCCAAGCGATGTCGGCATCGGTTTCGACACCCAGCGGCGAGGCGCCGTCCACCACGCCGAGCACGCCGCGCCCCAGCTCCGTCTGCGCGACGATCACCTGCGTTGGATTGGCTGTGGCGCAGTAGATGCGGCACACCTCCGGTACCGCGCGCACGGCAGCCAGCACATTGACGGGATAGAACCCGTCACCCAGGAAGATCAAAAAGGTATGGCCCGCGCCAATGGCGAGCGCGTTGTCACGCGCGAGCTGAAGAGCGGTTTCGTCATTGCCTGACCAGCGTACGAGCCGCTTGCCCGATGCCTCGCAGAACGCAATGCCGAAGCGGATACCCGGCACCGCGCCCACGAGCGCCTCGTGGAGGTCGTCCACGGTCTTGATGAAATGCGACTGGCCGAAGATGAAGTTGGTCGCCTCCGGCTTGACGATGGGCACCACGGTGAGGTCCATGGCGACGCTCCTGTGCGATGGGAACGCTCTTCATCGTAGGGCGCAGCGGCTTGATTGCAAGCGGCTGCGCCGGTGCCGCCTTATCTGCGCTTGAGCAGCGGCGCGAGGTACTTGCCGGTAAAGCTCGCCTTGCTCTTGGCCACATCCTCGGGCGTGCCTTTGGCGATGATCTGCCCACCGCCCGCGCCGCCTTCGGGGCCCAGGTCGAGCAGCCAGTCCGCCGTTTTGATCACGTCGAGGTTGTGCTCGATGATCACGATCGTATTGCCGTGATCACGCAGCTTGTAGATGACCTTCAGCAGCAGCTCGATGTCGTGGAAGTGCAGGCCGGTCGTCGGTTCGTCCAGGATGTACAGCGTGCGGCCTGTGTCGCGCTTCGATAGCTCCAGCGACAGCTTCACCCGCTGCGCCTCGCCACCGGATAGCGTGGTCGCCGATTGCCCCAGGCGGATGTAGCCCAGGCCCACATCCAGCAGTGTCTGCAGCTTACGGCGCACGACCGGCACCGGCGCGAAGAACTCGTGCGCCTGCTCCACCGTCATCTCCAGCACTTCGGTGATGTTCTTGCCCTTGTAAAGCACTTCGAGCGTTTCGCGGTTGTAGCGCTTACCGTGGCACACGTCGCAGGGCACGTATACGTCGGGCAGGAAGTGCATCTCGACTTTCAGCACGCCGTCGCCCTGGCACGCTTCGCAGCGGCCGCCCTTGACGTTGAACGAGAAGCGGCCCGGGTCATACCCGCGCTCCTTGGCGGACGGCACGCCGGCAAACAGCTCGCGAATCGGCGTGAACAAGCCCGTGTAGGTTGCCGGGTTCGAGCGCGGCGTGCGGCCAATCGGCGATTGGTCGACGTTGATGACCTTGTCGAAATGCTCCAGGCCGTCGATGCGATCGTGCGCTGCCGGCTCCGGCGTCGAGCCATACAGATGGCGCGCCACTGCGTGGTACAGCGTGTCGTTGATCAGCGTCGACTTGCCCGAACCCGACACGCCCGTGATGCACGTCAGCAACCCGATCGGAATATCGGCCGACACGTTCTTCAGGTTGTTGCCGCTGGCGTTGATGATGCGCAGCCAGCGCTCCTCGTCCGGCGCTGTGCGCTGCTTGGGCACCTCGATGCGGCGCTTGCCCGACAGGTAATCGCCCGTCAGCGACGCCGGCGATTGCTCGACCTGCTGGGGCGTGCCCTCGGCGATGATCTGGCCGCCATGCACGCCGGCACCGGGGCCGATGTCGACCACGTAGTCCGACGCGCGAATCATGTCTTCATCGTGCTCCACCACCAGCACGGAGTTGCCGAGATCGCGCAGGTGCTTGAGTGTGCCGATCAGCCGATCGTTGTCGCGCTGGTGCAGGCCGATGGACGGCTCGTCCAGCACGTACATCACGCCGGTCAGCCCCGAGCCGATCTGCGACGCCAGGCGGATGCGCTGCGCCTCGCCGCCCGACAGCGTATCGGCGCTGCGTTCCAGTGAGAGGTAATCGAGCCCGACGTTGTTCAGGAAGTTCAGCCGCGCGGTGATCTCCTTGACGATCTTGTCCGCGATCTCGCGCTTGGCGCCGTGCATGTTCAGCGTCAGGAAATACGTGAGCGCATCGCGCAGCGGCCAGCCGTTGATCTCGTAGATGCCGCGTGCCTGGTCGGCTTCGCCGATCTTGACGAAGCGGGCCTCGCGGCGCAGGCGGGTGCCGTGGCACTCGGGGCACGGCTGATTGTTCTGGTACTTGGCCAGCTCCTCGCGCACGGCGATGGAGTCGGTCTCTTTGTAGCGCCGCTCCAGGTTGGGGATGATCCCTTCGAACGCGTGCTCGCGCACGGTGGTCTTGCCGCGCTCGTTGATATACGTAAACGGTATCTGCTGCTTGCCCGAGCCGTGCAGCACGATCTCTTGGATTTCGGCCGGCAGGTCTTCAAACGCGACATCGATGTCGACGTCGTAGAACGCCGCCAGGCTTTGCAGCATCTGGAAATAGAACTGGTTGCGGCGGTCCCACCCCTTGATCGCGCCAGACGCCAGCGACAGATTGGGAAAGGCCACCACGCGCTTCGGATCGAAGAACGTGATCTGGCCCAGGCCGTCGCAGTGCGGGCACGCGCCCATCGGGTTGTTGAACGAGAACAGCCGCGGCTCCAGCTCCTGCAGTGAATACGAGCAGATCGGACAGGCGAATTTGGAGCTGAAGCCGTGTTCCTTGCCGGTGTCCATTTCCAGCGCGATCGCGCGGCCGTCTGCCAGGCGCAGCGCGGTTTCGAATGACTCGGCCAGACGCTGCTTGAGTTCCGGGTTCACCTTCACGCGGTCGACCACGACCTCGATCGAATGTTTGTCGTTCTTCTTGAGTTTGGGCAGGTTGTCGACTTCGTAGACCTTGGCTTCAGCCTCGTGCGCGGTCCCGCCGCCCGAGCGGATGCGAAAGCGCACAAAACCCTGGGCCTGCATCGCTTCGAATAGGTCGACGTGCTCGCCTTTGCGGTTGGCTACCACCGGCGCCAGGATCATCAGCTTGGTATCGGCCGGCAGCGCCAGCACTGCATCGACCATCTGCGACACGCTTTGCGCTTCCAGTGGCTGGCCGTGATCGGGGCAGTAAGGGGTGCCGGCGCGCGCATACAGCAGACGCAGGTAATCGTGGATCTCGGTCACGGTGCCGACCGTGGAACGCGGGTTGTGGCTGGTGGCCTTCTGCTCGATGGAAATGGCCGGCGACAGACCTTCGATCAGGTCAACGTCGGGTTTTTCCATCAACTGCAGAAATTGCCGGGCATATGCCGACAGGGATTCCACGTAGCGCCGTTGCCCCTCCGCATACAGCGTGTCGAACGCGAGCGACGACTTGCCCGACCCCGAAAGCCCGGTAATCACGATCAGCTGATTGCGCGGCAGATCGAGGTTGATGTTCTTCAGGTTGTGGGTACGGGCCCCACGAATCTTGATTTCGTCCATGTGCGGCTGAGTGCAGCTGAATGCGGCGTCGGAGTGCGGACCGCCTGCGGCAATCGGCGGAGGGGTGGAAAAGGGTAAGCCTGCTAATATACCGAACTTCGGTTTTGCCGGTATCTGCCCCCAGATGGGGCAATCCGCAAAGCCGTTCAAGTGTTCTTGTCGCCGCTTTTCTTTCCGGTTTCCGCGGCGGTTTCCGCATCATGTCTTCCGCTTCCCCATCCATGACTTCCGCTTCCGGCCGCATGAACGGCCTTGAGCTGCGCGCGGCCGCCTCGCTGGCCGGCATCTTCGCGCTGCGCATGTTGGGTTTGTTCATGATCATGCCGGTCTTCGCGGTGTTCGCGAAAACGCTGCCCGACGGCAACAACACCCAGCTCGTCGCGTTCGCCATCGGCGTGTATGGCCTCACGCAGGCGGTGCTCTACATCCCCTACGGCTGGCTGTCGGATCGCTTCGGACGCAAGCCCGTCATCGTGACGGGGCTGGTGATTTTTGCGGTGGGCAGCCTGGTGGCAGCGTTTTCGCATAGCGTCGCGGGCATCGCCGTGGGGCGGGCCATCCAGGGTGCGGGGGCGATTTCGTCGGCGGTGATTGCCTTTGTGGCCGACCTCACGCGTGAGGAGCACCGCACCAAGGCCATGGCCATGATCGGGGGCAGCATCGGCCTGTCGTTTGCCGTGGCCATCGTGAGTGCGCCTGTCATCTTCCGCTGGGTCGGCATGCCCGGCATGTTCACGGCGATTGGCGTGCTGGCCATCGTCGCCATCGGCGTGGTGCTGTGGGTGGTGCCCAACCCCCCGCGTCTGCCGGAGCACGTGAAAGCGCCATTCGGCGAAGTCCTGCGCAACCCCGAACTGCTGCGCCTGAACTTTGGCGTGTTCGCCTTGCATGCCACGCAGACGGCACTGTTCGTCGTGCTGCCGCACATGCTGGAAGCTGCCGGCCTGCCCGTCGATTCTCACTGGAAAATCTACCTGCCGGTGATGGGCGTGTCGTTCGTGCTGATGGTGCCGGCCATCATTGCCGCTGAGAAGCGCGGCAAGATGAAGGCCGTGCTGCTGTCTGCCGTGGCGCTGGTGATGGTGGCGCAGCTGGCACTGGGCGAGGTCAACCCGACACTGGCCGCGCTGGCGATTGCGCTGCTGGTCTACTTCCTCGGTTTCAATGTGCTGGAGGCGTCGCAGCCGTCGCTGGTCTCGAAGTACGCGCCGGGCGTGCGCAAGGGCGCGGCCATGGGGGTGTACAACACGACGCAGGCGCTCGGTCTGTTTGCCGGCGGCGCGGGCGGCGGCTGGATTCTGCTGCACGCCGGGCAGCACGCGGTATTCCTAACCTGCGCCGCGCTGGCTTTTGCCTGGCTTATAATTGCGAGCCCCATGCAGATGCCGGCATTGCGCCGACACTAATCCGGGCAACACGGCGGCATCACTTCAATTACCTTCGGAAACTCATCATGGCGTCCGTCAACAAAGTCATCATCGTCGGCAATCTCGGCGCCGATCCTGAAACGCGCTACATGCCCAGCGGCGACGCTGTCACCAACATTCGCGTGGCAACCACCGACCGCTACAAGGACAAGGCCAGCGGCGAAATGAAGGAAGCCACCGAGTGGCACCGCATCGCCTTCTTCGGCCGCCTGGCAGAAATTGCGGGCGAATACCTGAAGAAGGGCTCGTCGGTCTACATCGAAGGGCGCCTCAAGACCCGTCAATGGGAAAAGGACGGCCAGAAGCAATACAGCACCGAGATCGTCGCAGACCAGATGCAGATGCTCGGCGGCCGCGGCGGTGAGGGCGGCGGCAGCGGTGGTGGTGGCGGCTATTCGCGCGCCGGTGAAGGCGGCGGCGGTGGTGGCGGCAGCTACGGCGGTGGCCGCAGTCAAGGCCAAGGCCAAGGCCAAGGCGGTGGCTACTCGCGCGGCAGCGAAGGTGGTGGTCAGGGCGGCGGAGCACGTCGTCAGCCCGCACCGTCGAATGGCTTTGAGGATATGGACGACGATATTCCGTTCTAAGGCCCTCTCGGCACACAACAAAAAACCCGGCAGTCCGCCTAGGACGCCGGGTTTTTTGTTGGCCTTCGTCTGCAGGGTCGCAGTGTTCTAGTCGCTCTCACATGGCTTCTTGAAGAGATGCTTCACGCCGCATTTGGTCGCATGCGCCGCATTCTTCACGCCATGCCCAACCGTGCGCGCGGCATTCGCTGTCGCATGCCCGGCTTCCTTCGCGGCATGGCCGGTTTTTCGGGCTGCTTCCTTCGTGTCCTGCTTGATGTTTTCCTTGGTCTCGGACAAGTCGGCATGGGCCAGGGGGGTGAGCAGCGCCAGCAGCGCGGCGATCAAAAGCAGACGACCTTTCACGGCGGGAATCCTCACAGACAGGTTCATGCAACGGACGCGTCGAGCACCACGGCGGCGCGACCGGTCAACAGGATGCGTGCGCCACTGCGCACGGTGAATCGGTACAGCACGTTGTTGCCGTCGCCGCCGATGCGATCAGCTTCCACGTCGAGCGGTGTCTCGATGGTGTCGAGGCGTGGCACGTGGGCTTCCACGCTGCGCACGCTGGCGAGAAAGCCGGCGCGAGGTCGGGCTTGCGCAGCATCGCACAGCGCACCATGCACGGCCATCGCCTGAGCGGCGTATTCGATGCCGCAGACGGCGGCCAACTGGCCGTGTGAGCGCAGTGGATTGGCCGCATCAAGATGACTCGTGGCGCTGCAATGGATGTGCGCGTCGTCCCAGGCGACGACCGCGTCCAGGAGGCACATCGCGCCGCTGTGCGGAATGCGTGCCGCAATCCAGTCGCGATCGAGCGGCGGGGTTGACTGCGCGCTGGACGTCATGTCGTGCCGAGAGTGATGTCGACGTGCACGCGGGTTTCTGCCAGATACTCCAGCACCACCGGGCCCTGGCGCCCTGCGGCCAGCGCTTCCAGCAGCGGCAGGGCGCGGGCTGCGGCGTTGCCGTGCCACAAGGTTCCCAGTTCCTGGTGTGCCAACGCTGTCGGCGGCGCGTCGGTCAGCGCAACGTCAATGCGCGCAAGCGTGCGCGGGCCGGCTTCGGGCGCGAGCACGAGCGCCACCGCAAACGTATCGGGCACAGGCCGCACTGCATTGAGCGGCTCCGGGTAGTCGCCGTCATAGGCGATCAGCAGCGTTGGCGTGGCGTCAATTGCGACCTGGCAGAGGCTGTCCAGCAGCCCGGCGGCAAAACTGCCGTCGTACGCGCACAGCACGTTGGACGGCGCCATCGCGTGCGTGGCGATGCTCCAGTAGCCCGCCGGCGCGTTGTGCACGGAGTTGTGGAAGCGCGTCGGCGAGAGTTTGCGATCGTCGCCTGCCAGGGTCTCGCAGATGGCGTTGCAGTTATGGCCGTCGCCACCGGACGAACTGAAGACGGTGGCCAGCGTGGCGGCATCGCGTCCGCTGGCTGCGACGGCTTCGTGGCCGACCGCCAGCGCGAGTTTGATCACCGGCCCCGTCCGACGACGTTCCACCGGCGGCAGGCCGGCTGGCGGAGGCAATTCCGTCGGCGCATGTGCGTAGGGTGCGCGGCCTGCGAGCACGTCAGCCGTGTGCGGCCAATCCCGCAGCCCGGGGCCCAGCACGCCAATGCTTTCGATGAAGACGCCCAGGCGGGTCATGACGCCCCCCCGATATTGCCTGCGCGGGCAAACACCAGGCTGCAATTCGTGCCGCCAAATCCAAACGCGTTACTGAGTGCCGCGCGAACAGGCGCATCGCGGCCCGTTGTCAGGTAATTGACGTTCAAGGCCGCATCGGGCCGTGTGATGTTGATGCCGGCAGGCAGAAATTGATGGCGCAGCGCCAGCGCTGTGATCACGGCTTCCAAAGCCCCGGCTGCGCCCAGCGTGTGGCCGGTCGCGCCCTTGGTCGAACTGCACGCCGTGCCGTTGAACAGCGCCTCGATGGCCCGGGCCTCCGCAGCATCATTGCTGGGCGTGCCGGTACCGTGCAGGTTGATGTAATCGATGTCCGTTGCGCTCAGGCCGCTGGTGGCAAGCGCTTGGGCCATGGCAGCGCGCGCCCCCAGTCCTTCCGGATGCGGCGACGACATGTGATGCGCATCGCTCGATTCGCCAATGCCGAGCAGCAGGATGGCATCGTCGTCCAACGCGTCTTTGGCGTCGGGGGCGCGCTCCAGCAGCGCAAAGGCGGCTGCCTCGCCAATGGAGATGCCATCGCGCGCCGCGTCGTACGGCCGGCACGGCTGCCGCGACAGCAGCTCCAGCGAATTGAACCCGTACAGCGCAGTCAGGCACAGCGAATCGACGCCACCGACCACCGCCGCATCGATCAGCCCCGCAGCCAGCATGCGTCGCGCAGAGGCAAACACCTTGGCTCCCGATGAACACGCCGATGAGATAACCATGGCCGGCCCGCTCAGCCCAAAGTACGCACGCACAAACGCAGCCGGCGAATAAATGTTGTGCGTATGCGCGTAGTGGAAACTTGAAGGCAGCGCGCCCGTTTGCGGATCGCGCTGCTGGTAGGCGCGTTCCGTTTCGAGAATGCCCGACGTGCTGGTGCCGATGAACACGCCGACGCGCGCGGCGCCATGGCGCACTTTGGCGGCTTCAACGCTTTCGGCAAAGCCGTCCTGCGTCAGGCCGATCTGGGCGAGCCGGTTGTTGCGGCACTCGAAATCGGCCAGGTCTGCGCGCACGGGCGAGGCATCGGCGCCAGGCACTTTGCCGATCCACGTGTCGAGTTCGGCACGCGGGAAGTCACACGGCGTGAGCCCGCTACGTTGCCCGCGTAACGCATCGAGCGTGGCGTCAAGGCCGCGTCCGAGGCAACTCGTGGCGGTGAAATGCGTGAGCAGGACGGGCTTCACGGGGATGGGGTGGGGGCGATTGTGGGATGGGGATCTGCCAGGCTGGAGCGCAGATCGTGCACAAATTTTATCAAACGGGCATTTATGAGCGGGCGGCCTGCGCGGCTTGGGCCGGAAGGGCGGCGCGCAACGTTGTCCAGCGCAACTGCACGCGGGCCGCGGCTTCGAGCACCTGCGGCAACACGTCCAGCAACACAGGTGCCCCGCATGCATCGCGCGCCGCATGGCCGTCGTGCAGCAGCAGAATGTCCCGAGGCGCGAGACCGTGGAGCAGGCGGTGGGTGATGGCCCGGGCGTCGCGTGAGCGGGTATCGAAGCCGCGGCGCGTCCAGCTCGCCAGTTGCAGGCCCAGCTGACACAGCACGGGCTCCAGAAAGGGGTTGCGCAGCCCGGCCGGCGCGCGGAAGAACAGCGGGCGCGTGCCGGTGAGCTGCGTGAGCGTGTCCTGTGCGGCGGCAATCTCGCGCCGCAGCGCGCCCGGCCCCTGTAGCGAGAACGTATGCCGATGGCGCTGACTGTGGTTTTCCACCGCATGCCCGCGCGCGACGATGGCCTCGACGCAGCGTGGGTGCCTCAGCGCCAACTCGCCAATGCAGAAGAAGGTGGCCTTGGCACCGTACTGGTCAAGCATGTCAAGCACGCGCGGCGTGACTTCGGGGTCAGGGCCGTCGTCGATGGTCAACGCAATGTGCCGCTCCGCCGTGACGGGCAGACGTGTCCAGTTCGGGCCGAGCCAACTGCTGCGCGGCCACAGACCGCCAGCCATCAGAACGAGATGCGAGGCGACGACGCTGCCGCCCGCCCACGGCCACGTCGACGGATCGGCCGCAACGGCAACGGCCGCACCGGCGTGCAGCGCCAGTGCGCCGTTGATCAGCGGGCTCGGCTTCCAGCGGCGAGCCGTGCCAAGCGGTGAGGTGGTCGGTGAGTTCATGCGGCGGCGTGCTGATCGTGATGGGCGCGTGGCGCCAGGATGGCGGAAAACACGAGCGCAAGCATGGCGCCCGGGCCGACGGTCAATCCGAACGTCTCGAGCATCGGCACGCGGGAGCAGGCCAGCAGCCCGAAGCCGGCTACCGTTGCCAGGTTGGCCACCAGTAGTGACACCAGCGTCTGTGGCGCAATGGCCTGGGTGCGCTGATTGAAGAACAGCGCGTAGTTTGATCCCACCGCCACGATCAGCAGCATGCCGACCAGATGCAGGATGGTCAGCGGCACGCGCGCCAGTGCAAAGCCGGCCGTCACCACCAGCACCGCCGCCACCAGGGGCGCCAACGCCCGCAAGGTCCGCTGCGGTGAGCGCAGCGCCACAAGCAGCAGCAACGCGATCGCCGCAAAACCCGCGAGCGACAGTCGAAGGTCTTCGCGCACGTAGTTGACATATAGCCGATCGGCTTCCGCCTTCATGTCGACGAAAAGCGCGCCGGGCACGCCCGCACGATCGACGGCGGCGCGAATCGGCGCGGCATCGAGGCTGGTCGGGTTGGACGCGTTCTTCATGGCGGCAGGGGCGATTGTTGGCGCGCGCAATGGCAGCATGGCACTCCATTGGCCGGCGCGTTCAGTCAGCAGCGCGTCCACCGCCAATGCCATCGACGTACCCTTCAGGTCTTCGCGCCGCAAAAGGGGCTGCCCGCGTGCCGCCTCCACATCGGCGAAAAACGGGGCGAAGAGATCGGGTTTCACGCGGATCGGCTGGTCTTCCACCGCGCTGCGCATGTTTGTGGCCAGTGCATCGGGCGCCGGCAGGCTTGCGAGGCGCGCGCGCTGTGTGGCATCGCTCGGCAGGTAGCGCGCGGGATTCTCGAAGCCGGCGAGCCCGCCGTTGTCCACGAGCGGTTGCAGTTGCGTGGCGATCTTTTCGGCGCCTTCAAGGGCGGCCTGCTCCGTTGCGGCCGGGATCACCACCAGATAGCGCACATCGGGCGCGCCGACATCTGCGCGGAGGCTCGCATCCAGCGCCTGGCCCTTCGCGGGCACGGGGCTCAGTGCCGACAGCTCGCGGCTCCACAAGCCATCGCGATGCATCGCAAGGGCCACACACGCACCGACGAGCACTGCGGCCAACAGCCAGCGCAGGCGCGGTGCGGCCGACGTTGCCCGGGTCAGCCACGCTCCCAAGCGCGAGAGATCGCGCAACGCCACTTCTTCGCCACGCAGATGCGGTAGCACGTACCGGGTCACGAGCGCTGCCGTGACCAATCCGACAATTGAATACAGCCCCAACTGCACGAGCCCCGGAAAGCCCGAGAACAACATCGACGCAAAACCGCATACGGAGGTCAGCACACCCAGGCGGATGGTCGGCCAGTACGTGGCAATCCATGCGCGCAGGCCGTCGTTGGAAGTGGCACCGCGCAGGCGGGCGGATTGCACGAAGAGGTAAATCGAATAGTCGACCGCCTCGCCGATGAGCGTAGTGCCGAAGCCGAGCGTGAGCCCGTGTACCGCGCCAAACGTCAGGCTGACCGCTGCCACGCCCGCTGCCACGCCCGACAGCACCGGCAGCAACCCCAGCACCACGGTGCGCGGCGAGCGGTATACCGCCAGCAGCAGTGCCACCACCAGCACGAGGCTGACGGTGGAAAGCCGCTCGACGTCGTGCTTGATGGTGTCGCGCGATTCAACGGAAAACACGCCCGGGCCGGTCATCAGGATGCGCGTCGACGCAGCGTTCGGCACGGTGCGGGCAGCCGTCTCGAATGCGCGGCGCACGGTATCGATAGCGTGCGCTTGTGCTTCGGTATCGGAGCCGGCAACCGTTGTCTGCACGACCAGCACGGCGCGCTGGCCATCGCGCGATGCCCACACGCCATGCATCGACGAGGGCAGCGCCGTGTTGTCGAGCTGACTGACGAGCGCCGCCACCTCGCCGGTCGGATCGCGCGGCAGCATGTTCTTGGCGACGAGCCCGGCCGACGAACTGAGCAGATCCAGACTCTCGCCCAGCGCAGCGTGCAGACCTTCTACGGAAAAGCGCTGCGGCGTGATGGCCGGGCTCAGTACGTAGCGGTGACCGAAGACGAACTGGCGGTCGCGTGCCTCGCTCACGGGCTCGCCGTTGTTGACGGCACTGAACTGTGCGTCGTTTCTCAGGGTGGCAGCGAGCTGCTTCGACAGCGCTGCGCGCGTGGCCGCGTCACCGCCCTCGATGCCCACGAGGATGAGCCTCGACACAAGCCCGTCGCGCAGCTGGTCGACCAGCACACGCTGCTCAGCGCTCGGCGAGCGCGGCAGAAACGCCGACAAGTCCGCCGTAAAGTGCGTTCGCCCGACCACGACCGCGCACAGCAGCAGGCCGGTCATCCAGACCAGTACCGCAGGCCGACGCAGGGCGTGCAAGCGTTTCATTTGCGCGGCGCCCTTAGTTGCCGGGTACACGTTGCAGGCGCATCAGCGAATGATCGCCGTCGGCCTGGCGGATGGCGACGCTACGCAGCACATCGCGCGTGCCTTCCAGCGTGATGGTGCTGACGACCTTCTGCATGCGTGCGTCGATCGGCGAGAGCGTGAGCGTCCAGTCATCGCCGTGGCCTGCGATGGCGACCTTGTAGACCGCTTCAAGCGCGTAGCGGTTACCGGCCAGCGTGGCGCGAATGCTTTCGATGAAGGCGCCCAGCTCGGGGTATTGCGACAGCGGCATCGTGAACGTGCGCTGATTGCGCTCCACGGTGAGCTTGTCACCGTCGATGACGAGGTGCTCGGGCTTGGGGGCCAGCGTGTGCTTTTCCAGATGATCGGGCGCGACGAACACCAACTCGCCGGACGATTCGATGGGCTGGGCCGCGATCGACAACGTCTTTGTTTCCGTGAAGGTCGCACGCCCCGTCTTGTTGCGTGCGAGCGTCGACATCAGGCGGTCGAGCGTCCAGGCGGTATCCGCCGCATGGGTGGCCGTTGCCAACATGCTGGCCGCGAGCATGGCCAGAAGGGCGCGAAGGAATGGGCGTGCTGCAGTCATGGCGTTGGGGTGGTCTGGCGCTCGGCCGGGGCGTGATCCTTCGCGCCGGACGCGTCGGCATCCTGCCAGAAGTCGAAGTAATTGAACCAGTTGTACGGTGCGATGCGGCAGTAATGTTCAACTCGTTCCACATAGCGGCCGAGTGCGGCTTGCACGGCGGCGGCGCGATCTTCGCGGCGCACCTCGGTGAAATCCGCCAACAGATCGAAATGCACAGCGTAGCGATTGCCGCCCAGGTGTAGCCCCGTCATGAACAGCACCGGGCGCTTCAGCATGGCGGCCATGTGCAGCGGGCCGAGTGGAAACCCTGCGGGGCTGCCGAGAAAACTCATCGGCTGGACGGATGGCCCGGCATCGCGCAGCAGCGTGCGGTCGGCCAGCATGCCGACAAGCCGGTTGTTGTCCAGGGCCTCGCGCACCTGCAGCATGGCGTCGACTCGCCCGAGCGGAATGACCTCGGGCGCCGCCGCCGGGTTGATTGCAGCGACGGCCGCGTTGATGTTTCGTGCGTTCTCTTCGTACATGGCGACGGCCACGCGCAGGTCCGGCACCGTGCGGCCGAGCGCGCGCACCACCTCGAAGCTGCCCAGGTGCGCGCCGAGCAGGAACGCACCGCGCCCCCTTGCCAGCGCGTCGTGCACGTGCTGCTGGCCCTGCAGCTGAACATCGAACAGATCGAAGCGCCCGCTGATCAAGTAGATGCGGTCATGAATGGTCGTGGCGAACGTGAACATGTGGCGGAACACTTCACGCAGCGTTGCGGGTCGGTCCAGCGCGCGGCGCAGATAGTCACGCGAAGCACGTCGCGCTGCTGGCGAGGCCGCCACGAAATACACCGCTATCAGCCGCAGGAGGACCCGTCCGAACGGCCGCCCCAGCCGCAGGGACAGCCACGTCATCACGCGCAGCAGCGCGAGGTTGCTGCGCTCCGGACGCTCGGCCCAGTCGGTGCGCTTCATGCAGCCACACCCTCCGGCGCGGACGCAGACAGCACACCGCTGGCCACTTCACGCCCGCCCGCGCGGATGGTGAAGCGCACGGCGTTGCTGGCCGTCGTTTCGAACGCGAGGTCAAGCAATTCGCCCGGCGCCGCGGGACTGAGAAACTTGGCCGAGCTGATCCTGCGGGCATCGAGCGGGCGGCCCAGCGCCGCACCGATCGCGTGAAGCGCATGGTCGAGCAGCACCACACCCGGCACGATCGGATGGCCGGGAAAGTGCCCCGGCAGCGCCGGGTGATCAGCGGGAATGGTGAAACGCATGGCGGCCCTGTCTGCGTTGCGAAGCGAATGTTGCGCGACCAGTGCGGCCAGCACATCGCGCGCCAGCTTGCCGGTTTCGTTGCGCGGCAGCGCGTCCACCAGCAGCAGCGGGCGCGGCAGAAATGCTGCATCGATGCGGTCGTGCAGGGCGTGCAGCACGTCCGCCGCGCTCAGCCCCGGCGCCACCACAAGTGCCGCGAGGCGCGTGACTGCGGCGCTGCCGTGCGTGTGCGGGGCGGTGGGCGCATCGTCCGGCATGTAAAACACGCCGTCCTCGACGCCCGCAATTGCATTGAGCTGATGGTTCAGATACGCCAGCGACGACCGCTTGCCGGCAATGTTGACGAGGTCGGCCTTGCGCCCGTGCAGCAGAAAATGTGTCTCATCGATCAGCTCGATCACATCTCCCATCGGCACTGCGGCTTCGACGTGTCCGCCGTAGACCCATACCGTCGGGCCGTCGTCTTCCGGTGTGCCGCGGCGCAACTCCATGCGGACATCGGGATACAGGCGCCACGCGGTTTGCTGCGCGGTGCGGCGCGTTGCAATCTGGCCGGTTTCGGTGCTGCCGTAAATCTCCAGGAGCGGCGCGGACAGGCGCGTCTCGGCCTCGCGCGCCAGCGACTCCGAGAGCGGCGCAGTGGCCGACAGCACGAGCGATGCGCTCGGCACGGGGGCCTCCGATGCCAGCAGCGCGCGCAGATGCACCGGCGAGGTCACCAGCACGCGCGGCTGCGGCACTGCCTCCAGCGCCTCGCGAATGTCCGCCGGATAGAACGGCTGCCGGTTGCTGAACGCCAGACCCCCTTGCAGGGCCAGCAGCACCGTCACCTCAAAGCCGTACATGTGCTGCGCCGGCACGGTGCCGACCAGCGCAAATGCGCGCCCGTCGTCCAGGCCCAGGTGCGCGACTGCCGTGCGCATGCAGCGCACCAGCGCGCCCCACGTCTTGCGATGCGGCACCGGCGTGCCCGTCGAGCCAGACGTGAACAGCACCGCCATGGCTTGCGAGTCGTCGATCAACGGCACGTCGATGGGCGTTGGCTCGGTCGCCGGCGCATCGGGATAACGAAAGCCCGGCAGGTCGACGGGGCAGGCAGCCGCATCGTGCAAACAGAAGACATCCGGCGCGAAAGCGCACAGCTGACGCACCATCTGCGGCGTCTGCATAGGCGGCAGCAGGCTGATCTTTCGGGCCACCAGCGTTGCGCACAGCCCGACGGCAAAGCGGTAACGGTCTGCGCAGGCATTGAATACGTGGCCGCCTGGCGGCAGCATCGGGGCCAGCGCCATCACATCGGCCAGGAACGCGCGTGCGGAGACGGGCGTACCGTCACGCCAGGCAAGCGTGTGGTCCAGCGTTGAGTGGGAGACCAGCGGGTAAGTCGGCATGAAGCGAATCTTGAAGCGTGCGGGTTCAGCGGGGGCGCTCTGTGGCGATGGGCGTTGCGTGCCTGGATTGCTCCGATTGTCGATAAGCGCGCACCGCATCGAACAGGCTGGAATGTGGTTCTCCGCGCAGCACGATGCGGCGGCATAGATATTCCGCCACGAACATCACGCCCACCAGCGGCAGCGAAAGGTAGTTGGCAAACGTCGACCACGCGACAGTCGATGCCGTGGCAAACAGCAGCGTGGATACGGCGGTGGTCGCGAGGAAAAACAGCGTCCACACCAGGGTGATACGCCGCGCGTAACGCGCAATACCCGGCGTCAGGGTGCCGTGCACCATGCGGGCGAAGCGCGTGCACAGGGGCTCCCGCCCGGCCACCAGCGTCCGACCGAATACATAGGCCATCATCAGGTTGAAGCTTGCATGTTCGAGGTACAGGCCCCAGTCAAAATGCGCGGCCAACGGTGCGCGCGCCATCCACAGCGCGCCGCACACGAGCAGCCACAGCGGCAACAGCCTTGCACGATGCGTGGAACGCATGGCCGCCACCAGCGCAATTGCCAACGGCGGCAACAAGGCCATCGCCAGGCCCAAGCCGTGCGCACCTGGCGTGGCCGCTGCGTAATGCGCGCCGACCTGGTACGCCACCACGGCGCACACGCCCGCAGCGCCGCGCGCAAAGGCGGTCAGTCGATTCATGGCAGAACAAGTTGGAAGGAGCCGCAGTGCATTGTGTTCGTGGGGCGGGCAGTTTCATCATAGGGCGGCCACATTCTAGGGCCCCGGGCGTGTCTCGCCCGCGCCCGCGGCCGCGTGTTTGTAACCGGATGTACGCGCCCGCATGGCCCCGCTGTGCCACGCCTTCCCGGTTTACCGCGCCACACCAGCCGTTGAATCGTTTGCGTCACTTCGTGCACAGGGCGCGATATGCGGTCTTTGTCACGGTTTCGCGCTATACGGGGTGTAACCCTTCGTCTAGAATCCGCGTAGCTTAACGACCCCCCTTCACAGGCTGGGCTGGACAAGGCAGGGGCTTCGCGCAAGGAGAACGTCGTTGGCTCTGGCCGCAATTCCCGCCCCATGCCGCCTGTGGTTGCAAGACCGATGAACGACCTGGAAAAAGAGCTCGCCGCACTCATGATCGGCGAACTGAATCTCGAAGACATGCAACTCGATGCCCTGACGGCGGACACACCGCTGTATAGCGAAGGGTTCGGTCTCGATTCCATCGATATCCTCGAAGTTGCGCTGCTGATCTCCAAGAAATTCGGTTTTGAGCTGCGCTCGGGCAATCCCGACAACCAGAAGATCTTCGCCTCGCTGGGCTCACTCGCCGCCTACGTGGCAGAGCACCGCACGCGATAGGCTCACGCCAGCGCCCGACGCACTCCGCTTTCAATGTTTCGCCGGACCGACGCCATGCCGATGACCGGCGCCTCCACGACGCACCTCGTCCTGATTCCGAGCTACAACCCGGGCCCCAAGGTTGACGACACCGTACGCAGCGCGCGTGCGCAGTGGAACCCGGTCTGGGTGGTGGCAGACGGCAGCACCGACGGCAGCACGGAACGCCTGCAGGCCATGGCCGCGCAAGACCCGGGGCTGCGGGTGATCGTGCTGCCGCGCAATCGCGGCAAAGGCGTCGCTGTGCTGGCGGGGCTGGAGGCCGCTGCTGCGGCAGGCTTTTCCTACGTGCTGACCATGGACGCCGATGGCCAGCATCCGGCAGACCGCATCCCCGAATTCATGGCCGCCTCGCAAGCTGCGCCCGACGCGATGATCCTCGGCCAACCGGTGTTCGACGCGTCGGCGCCGCAGGTGCGCGTGCAGGGTCGGCGCCTGTCCAACGGCTGCGCGGACATCGAAACGCTGTGGGCCGGCATTGGCGATACGTTGTTCGGTTTTCGCGTCTATCCGATTGCGCCGCTGGCTGAGATCATGCGCCGCCAGGCATGGATGCGCGGTTTCGATTTCGATCCGGAAGCGGCTGTGCGCCTGTGCTGGGCTGGCGTGCGTCCGATTCGGCTGGCAGCCCCGGTGCGCTACTTCCGCGCCCACGAGGGCGGCGTGTCGCATTTCCGGTATCTGCGTGACAACATTCTGCTGTTCGCGATGCATCTGCGCCTGACGGCCGAGGGCATGTTGCGGTTGCCGTCGATGATTGCGCGGCGGGTGCAGCGCGGCTGGTAGCCTGCAGCGGGACAATTCAGACCGCTTCCGCAGCGGCCGTGGCGTGGTTCAGCAGGGTGTGTGCAGCGTCCCAGGCGCGCGATGCGGAGGATGGATCGCCGATCGCGCGGGCGTCGGCCGTGGCGCCCGACAGCAGCATCACGTACACCCCCGCAAGCTGCCGCGCGGAATTGGCGGGCACCACATCCTTGAGCAGCGTTTCCATCATGGCGAGCAGGTCGTCGCGGTAGCGCACTGCCACGTCGGTCACCTTGGGGCAGGTCGCGCCGAACTCCGCCAGCGCACGCTCGAACAGGCAGCCTGCAAAGTCGGGGGTGCGGAACCACGTGCCGTACCACTCGAAGATGCCCCTCAGGCGGGCAATGGTGTCAGGCATGGGGCTGAGTTTCTCGGCAATGCTGCCCATGACGTAGGTGTAGCGCTGCTCCAGCACTTCCTTGATCAAGTCGTCCTTGCCGGCAAAGTGCCGGTACAACGTCATGCGAGCGACGCCGGACTCGTCGATGATCCAATCGACGCCCACGGGGTGAAAGCCGTGCCTGGAAAACAGTTCGCCGGCCTTGTCCACCACCTGTTGGCGCTTGCTTGCGCGCATTGCCACCCCTCCTGTTTGCGGTGCCGCATCTTAGCATCGGCCTCTTTTCGCGGCCTGCGGATTGGGCCGTCGGGAGCCGCTGCCCGCCGCATGTGTTGCCATGTCAGCTTTACGCTTTGTTAACACAACAGCACACGCTTCACGCTAGAGTAGACCGATCTATATCATCAGCCCGCGCCACCTACGGGCGCGGGGAAGAGAAAGCGTTGTGCAGCCGCTCGGGCGGTGCCGGTTTTGCGAACGGGATCGCAAAAAAATGACCGGCCCTTGCCAGGTTGTCAGCGGAATTTCTCTCGATCAACAGCAACAATAAAAAAACAGGGGTCAGGCGAATGCGGAATCGTTTGCTGATGTTGGGAGTCGTGTCGTTGCTGGCCGCGTGCGCCCAGCCGCAGCCACCCAGCGATGTGGTGCGGGTGTGCGACGACCGCGGCTGTGCCGATCGGCCGAAGGCCCAGGTGGCGTTTGACCAGGCGAATATCCCTGACGAAGACCCGCGCATCGTCGCCCTCAAGGATGTTGCCAAGCGAGAACCGAAGGCCGCCTACGACTTGGGCTTGCGATATTTCCGCGGCGATGGCGTCCGCCAGGACAGCTACCAGGCATTGAACTGGATGCGCGAGGCGGCCGAGCACGGCAACCTGCAGGCGCAAAAGGCGCTCGGTGCGTTCTACCTGTTCGGGCTGGAAGAGATGGGCTCCGATCCGCGCGAAGCCGAAAAATGGCTCTCGATTGCCGTCAGCCGTGGCGACAAGGAATCGAAGAAGCTGCTCGATCAGGCCCGCGCCGCCAAGAAGTCCGACGAAGACGACTACAAGTGGCGCGCGCAATGGCGCAGCACGTACTACGGCTATTGGTATTCCGGTTATCCGTACCTTGGCGTCTGGCGCCAGACGGGCTGGTACTGGTACTGAGCACGCTCGGCAGCCAGCCGTTTCAAAGCGTTTCAAGGCAGTGCGGGGAGGGGGGAAAGCCTGTTGCACACCGCGCACGCCTGATCAAGGGGGGCTTATTGAGTCGCAGGACGCATAAGCCAAACATCGACTCAATGTGAGCCACACAACAATATGAAAACCAATCTACTCAGCCGCACTGCCAAGGCCGCAGGCGTGGCACTGATCACCGCTTCCCTGGCCGCGTGCGCAGGTGGCGGCATGGTGACCCCGGGTGGCCAGAACGCGGGCGTGAGCGGCGCTGCGGCCGGGGGCTCCAGCGTGGGCGCAGACCCGACGCTCGAGCGCTGCGCCTCGCCGCTGGGTACCATCGCCATGGATGATGGTCGTAACGCAGACTGGTACGGCCAGTTCGGCAGCGCCACCAAGGTGACGACCATCGACCCGCTGCTGCGCATGGCCGTGCAGCAATCGAACTGCTTTGTGATCACGTCGATCGGCAACCAGAAGACCGACGCACGTCTGTCGCGCATCACCGATCTGCAGCGCAACTCCGGCGAATACCGTGCCGGCTCCAAACAGCAGAAGGGCCAGCGCGTGGCGGCTGACTACTACATGGAGCCGCAGATCATCATCAACGACTCGCCGGTCGGCGGTGTTGCCGGTGCGGTGGGCGGCCTGCTGGGCAACAGCGCCATCGCCGCGCTGGCCGGCAGCGTGAAGTCGAAGGCTTCGGTCGTGACGCTGACGCTGTTCGACGTGCGCTCGGCCGTGCAGATCGCGGCTGCGGAGGGCAGCTCGACCGCGACGAACTACGGCGCCGTGCTGGCCGGTTTTGGCGGTGGCGTGGGCGGTGGCCTGGCGGGCTTCTCGGCGACCCCGGAAGGCAAGGCCACGGTGGTCGCGTTTATCGATGCGTGGAACAAGATGGTCGTCGCGCTGCGCAGCTACAAGGCGCAAGACGTCAAGGGTGGCCTGGGCCGCGGCGGTCAGCTCAAGGTCAACTGATCAGGATTGAACGGGGAAAGCACTGCGAGGGCATTCAGCGCCCCGAAGTGCGAAAGCAAAAAGCCTGCGGCGGTTGCGTCGCAGGCTTTTTGTTCTTGAATCGGGCGGCGCTCAGCGCGCGTCTTTCGGCTTGTCGCCCTTGGGCCAGTCCTTGGCGCGCGCGGCATAGTCGGGGCGGGGCTGATGGGTAAAGAAAGCTGCCACGTCTACGGCCTCCTGCGCGGTCAGCGTGCCGCCCTGGCCCAGGGGCATGTTGTGCTTCACAAAGGCAGCAGCGGTGTACATGCGCGCCATGCCCGCGCCCACGTTGAACGAATCGTTGCCCCATAGCGGTGGCATCAGGTAACCGCCTTGCGGGTTTGGCAGCCCCTGGCCTTCAGCGCCATGGCAGGCGGCGCAGCGCTGCGCATAGATCGCTTTGCCGTTCTCGCGGTTGGGTGCGAGCGTGGTGTCGATCTTCTCGAAACCCCGGCCCGTGACGTTGGTGCCCACGGGCACGCCGCTGGAGAGCCATTTCATGTAGGCGAGGATGGCATTCATGTCTTCGCCATCGAAGGCGATCGGCTTGCCGTTCATCGAGCGCTGGAAGCAATCATTCACGCGCTGCTGCAGCGAGATGACCGCGCCGCTGCGCGAGCGGTACTCCGGAAACGCAGCGGTCAGCCCCACCCACGGCGAAGCGTAGGGCGTCGTTCCGCCATTGAGGTGGCAGCTCGTGCAGTTCAGGCCGTTGCCGACGTTGTGCGGCAGCTGGCGCTTGGTGTCGGTGAGGATCAGCTTGCCGCGCTTGATGGCGTCGCCCACAGGCCCGGCGAGGATGGTGGCTTCGTCCGGAACTGGCAACGTGGTCGGCGTTGTTTGTGCGAATGCGGATGTGCCCATGGCCAGCGCCAATGCAGCACCCAGTTTGCGCAGCGTCATGTTGTCTCTCGTGGGTTGGTATCGGTTGTATGCACGGGCGCCGACTGGCTAGCGCTTGCGTTCCAGCATGCTGAAGACGGCCATGCCCGCCAGCATGGCGGCGACAAAACCGACAGCCTTCGGCACACCCGCGCCCAGCGCCACGAGTGCCGGGCCTGGGCAGAAACCCGCCAGTCCCCAGCCGATGCCGAACACAGCGCTACCCAGCACGAGGCGGGCGGTCACGCCTGTGGCCGACGGCAACTGGATCAGCGTGCCCAGCCACGAGCGCCCGCGCCGGCGTGCCACCAAGAAGCTGATCACACCAACGGCAATCGCTCCGGCCATCACGAAGGCCAATGAAGGGTCCCATTGGCCGAACAGATCGAGAAAGCCGAGCACCTTGGACGGATTGGCCATGCCCGACACGATGAGCCCCGTCCCAAACAGCAGGCCCGCAACGAGTGCAATCACGATGGCCATGTCAGCCTCCCACCACGTGGCGCACGACGAACACGGTGACGATGCCCGACGCCATGAACGTCAGCGTTGCCACCAGCGAGCGCACCGAGCCGCGCGACAAACCGCAGACGCCGTGGCCGCTCGTGCAGCCGCCTGCGTAGCGGGTGCCGACGCCGACCAGAAACCCCGCCGCCAGCACCTCGCCCCAACCGGCGGCGATGTCCGGCACGACGGGGTGGCCCAGCAGTGCGCCAATCATCGGCGCACCTATCAGGCCGATCAGAAATGCGACGCGCCAACCCATATCCCCATGCGGGCGCTGCAGCAGGCCGCCAACGATGCCGCTGATGCCGGCAATACGGCCGCTGCCCAGCACCAGCACGGCCGCCGCCAGCCCGATGATGAGCCCGCCGACGAGGGCCGCGCCCGGGGCGAAATGAGCGAAATCGATCGACATGGGAAAGGGTGGCGCAGATAACAATCTAGATCCGAATAATATATAAATTTATAGATTGTTTGTCATGTGCCGAGGCAAGGAAGCGCCAAGCCCGGGCTTGGCGCGACGGAACGGCAGCCTCAAAGTCGGACGACATAGCCCTCGCGCGGGGAGGCGCAGCCGGCATGCAGCGCAGCAATGCGCGCCTGGGCGGCGGCCATGCCGTGTTCCTCGATCAGCGTCAGCCAGCCGTGCCCCGGCTCGCGTACGTGATCGATGAAGCGTCGCTGCGCCGCGTTGAATTTTTCGGTGACGACCGCAGGGCCCCAGTCTGCATTGCGCTTGCGGATTTGCACCGGCGCGAAATAGAACTGCGGCGCGGGGCCGGGCAAGTCGGCCGCCTCGATGAAATCCGTGTTTTGTGCCGATCCGGCAAAGCAGTCATAGACGAGCGCCTCGCCAAAGTGTTCGTGCACGCGCCGGCGCAGTGCGGCATCGCCGGAGAAATCGACGTAGAGCGTGGGAACGTCGGTGGCCAGCGTGTCGAGTGCGTCGTACGTGACGCTGTCGTGGTAGCAGCCCAGGCCGTCGACAAAGGCGCGATTGCCGCCCGACGTGAGCGCGGTGAGCGTGAGCCCCGGCGTGTCTTGCAGGCAGAACGCGGTGCCGTACGCTGTTTTGCTCGATGCGCTGGAAAAGACCAGACGCCGCGCGCCAAAGAAGGCGTTGTCCGCGAGAAAATCCGCCAGCATGAACGACGTGATGAACAACGGGCGGTAGAGCATCTGGTAGTTCTCCAGCGAGGCGTCATAGGCGGCGTCTTGCGACACGCGCGTGTATTGGTTGTAGGCGGAGACGAGCGCCTGGCGATGTGCGGCGCCGTCGTAGAAGCCGCGCGGCGTGACGCGTTCGGGCTGCATGCGCAGATGCGTGGCGATCGGGAAGTAGCCGTAGAAGCGCTCGCCGACGTCGACGCCTTCCACTGTCGAGCTGACCACATCGGCAAAGCCCCACACGGGCATGTGGCCCCAGCCATCGTGGCCGGTGGGAAAAAACGCCCAGTACTGCATCGCGTCGCCAAAGGCCGCGTAGGTGATGTTGTTGGTGGTGAGGGCAAAACGGTCCAGGCGCAGCACGACTTCGCCTGGCGCCGCGGCGGGCGCGGTGTCGGCGGTTTCCAGGCGGCTTTCGTTTAGGGCATTCTTGCGCGTAAGGAGCCGCTGGTAAGGGGCGTTCATGGTGTCTTCTCCATTCTCGGGATTGTTGGGCGGATGGCTTCACTCTATCGTCGGCAGGCGGGCACCGGGTTCGGAAACGAGCCGGCCGAAAGCGCTCGCGCCAAACCGCTGAAGCGGCCGTCGCAGCGCCGCGCCAAGTTCACGGTGCAGGCTATCTACGAGGCGTTTGTTCGGATTTGGCAGCGCGGCGGCGCGCAGGCCGCGACCACGCGGGCGGTGGCCTTGGAAGCCGGTTGTTCGGTCGGCACGCTGTACGAGTACTTCCCGAACAAGGAGGCGCTGCTCTCGGGCTACGTGCGACACACCATCGAGGTACTGCTGGCGCGCATTCAGAGCGAGGTGACCGACCGTGTCGGTGCACCCTGGCCTGACCGCGTGCGTCACCTCGTGAGGCTCAGTTGCGGCGATCCGGCGCTCGATCCGCCGTACTTTGATCACGCCATGCTGATGCGCGAAGACCGCATCGCCGAAGCCAAGCACCATGCGCGCTTCTTCGAAGAGCTTGGCGCCGCTTGGCGCCGCGCGCTGGATGCCTGCTCCGATCTGCCTGTCCGGCCCGACGACGCGCTGGTACAAACGCTGCTACAGGCCATCTGGGGCGCACGTCGCTATCGCCTGTTGCTGCAGGAGCGGGCGCTGCCGACCACGGTGTGGATCGGCGAGATGGAGCGGCTGTGCCTGCTCGCCCTGGGTGCAAGACCTGATGCGGCTTGATGCCGGGGTTTCGGAGGGGTGTTGCCCGATGGGGACACACGCGTGAAGGCAGGGTGTGGACCGATTGTTTGGGCGGCGCATCCTCGCTAGGCTGAGACTTTGCAGGGAGGACTGCGATGAGTTGGCAGAACTGGGTTGTCTCGAGGATGGTGCGCAACCAAGTCAAGAAGCCGACCGAGCGGGAGCCGTTCGACCCTATCGCTACGCGCCTGCATGCCGAGAAGCGCAAGATGCCTTCGCCGGTGGAATTGCCGCCGGATTGGCGCATTGTCCCGGCCTTTGGGGCCAACGGCGGCGCCCTCACCGGCGAATGGATCGAACCCGCTGATCCAGACCTGCATGACGACGCGCCCGTTGTCCTGTATCTGCATGGCGGCGGCTATTTTTTCTGCAGCCCCCGCACACATCGCCCGATCACCATTGGGCTTGCCACACATGCGCGTGCCCGCGTATGCGTCCCGGACTACCGGCTGGCACCCGAGCACCCGTTTCCCGCGCCGGTCGAAGATGCACTGTTGACGTACCGCACGCTGCTGGCACAGGGCGTGGCGCCATCGCGCATCGTGGTGGCGGGCGACTCCGCGGGTGGCGGGCTGGCATTGGCGCTACTGGTGGCCTTACGCGATGCGGCCGATCCGCTGCCGGCGGGCGCCGTGCTGTATTCGCCGTGGACGGATCTTGCCGCCACCGGCCAAAGCCTGATCGAAAACGATGAATCCGACGTGATGTTTCGCGGAGCCTGGATGGCGCACGGTGCGGCGTTGTACCTGGGCGACTCTGGGGCGCCCACGGACCATCCGCTCGCCTCGCCGCTGTATGCCGATTTCACGGGCCTGCCGACGCTGCACTGCTATGTCAGCACCAGCGAAGTGCTGCGCGACGACACCCTCCGAATGGCCGAGCGTGCGCGGGCGGCCGGGGTATCCGTTTCGGTAGAAATGGGGCGGCGGCTTCCGCACGTGTGGCCGATCTTCTATCCTTTCCTTCCAGAGGCGCGTGTAGCGCTCAAACGATCGGGCGAGCAGATCAGGCGACTGGTTGCCGCCCGGCACGAGAACCGAGAACCGGTGGCACTGACGCCGGCATGACCGGACCGGCGGCGCCCCTTGCGTAGCCCGGTCGGGATGCGCAAACGGGGAGCCCAGCATGCGTCGGGTGGTGGTATTGGGTGTGGTGCTGGCCGTGGCGGCCGGTACCTGGCAGTGGATCCGGCTGCATCGGCTGAGGCTGGCCGATGTGCGTTTTGCTCCGATTGAAAATGTTCTTGCCGCGCCCGGGGTCGCGGGCGCCCCTGCGCGCAATGCCAACAAATCCCACTGGCTCAAGGCCTGCGACCAGGCACTTGGCCCGATGCGCGTGGAGGTGCGCGCCACTGAAACGCCGCTGTCCTTTTCCAACGACCGCTCGGTCGAGCAACTGACAGCCGAGGCGCCGCCGTACGACCGCTCAGCGCGCGTGCTCGGCAAAACCTATGCGACGCTCGTGGCGCGATTCGACGTCACCAGCCGCTACATGGCCATCGCGACGCAGCCGGCCACGACCTGCCTGCGGCCGTCCATTTCGGTGGAACTGGTGCTGAGCAACTTCAGGGTGACGGTGGCGCGTGAATTTGCGCCGGGCACTTGCGCCTACAACGCGATCCGCGAGCATGAGCTGCGGCACGTTGCTGTGAACCGCGCGGTGCTGCCGCACGCCGCCGAGGTGATTCGCAAGGAAATCGAGAGCGAATACGGCGGCCGGCTTTACTTTGGCGATCCGGACCGCATTGCCGCAGATTTGCAGGCAGCGCTCACGCGCCATTGGCTGCCGCGCGCGCAATCACTGATCGAGCTGGGCTTGCAGGCGCACGAGCAGATCGATACGCCGCGTGAACAGGATCGCATGAGCCGCGTGTGCAACGGCGAGGTGCAGGCTGTGTTGCAGCAACTCACGCGCGGCTAGCGCGTGACCGCGTGCAAGTTCACGCGGCCGGGCGGTGCGCGGCGCGGGCCTGCAGTTGGGCGACAGCTTGGTCGACGATGGCCTCGGGCGGCAGCGCGATGTCGACGACGATGGCGTCGGCGGGCTCTTCGAGCGTCTCGAACTGGCTGCGCAGCAGATTCGGGTTGAAGAAGTGATCTTTTCGGGCGGCAAGGCGGCCTTGCAGCAGATCGAAATCGCCCTTCAGGTAGACGAATTCAGCGTTGCCGGCGGGGCCGCGCAGCACATCGCGATAACGCTGCTTGAGAGCGGAGCAGGCAACCACCAGCGATTGCCCGTTGCTGGTTTTGTCGTCCATGTAGGCGCGGATGGATTCGAGCCAGGGTTTGCGATCGTCATCGTTCAGGGGGATGCCGGCGTGCATCTTGGCGCGGTTGGCTTCGGAGTGGAACTCGTCGCCATCACGGAACGCGCAGCCCAGTCGCTCGGCGATCTTCTGGCCCACCGTGGATTTGCCGCAACCCGAAACACCCATCACTACTACGATCATCGTCGATCCCTACGTGCAAGAAAGCCCAAAACGTCAGGCCGGCATGTTAGCGCGTTGGCGAGCGCGCCCGCCGATTTTTGCTGCTGCAGCGCAGCAATTGTTCCGCGTCATTGTTCGTCTGGGAACGGATTGCCAAATGCGTCAAGCTGCGTCAAATTGCGACCGACGCAGTGGTGACAAATCATTCAGAACAAGGCCCCAAAAAGGCCAACGTTGATTGGAGGAGATATCCATGGCTGGTGAGGTTTTCGACGCGCGCCCGCGCAACGGTGCGTCGTATGTGGTGGGCGATACGGCGGTGCCGCTGGCGCATCTCACGGTCTCGGCGTTGCTGGCGGATACCGTGCGACGCTGCCCCGACGACGAGGCCGTCGTGTTCCGCGAACAGAACGTGCGCTGGACGTGGCGTGCCTTTGCCGAGCAGGTCGATGCGCTTGCCGCCGGGTTACACGCGCTCGGGCTGGAGCGGGGCGACCGCATCGGCATCTGGTCGCCCAACCGCGTGGAATGGGTGCTTACACAGTTCGCGACGGCGCGCCTGGGGCTTATCCTCGTCAACATCAATCCGGCGTATCGGCTGTCGGAGCTGGAATACGCCCTCAACAAGGTCGGCTGCAAGGCCATTGTGGCGGCCGAGGCGTTCAAGACCTCGCGCTACCTGGAAATGCTGCAGACGCTGGCGCCGGAACTGGCGTCTGCGCAGCCCGGCGCTCTGAACGCGGCCAAGCTGCCGGCCTTGTGCTGGGTCATCCGGATGGGCGAGGCCCATACGCCGGGCATGCTCAACTTTGCCGACGTGATTGCGCGTGGAAAAAGCGTACCCGTTGATGCGCTGGATGCCATCACGGCCACGCTGTCGCCCGACGATGCCATCAACATCCAATTCACCAGCGGCACGACGGGCGCACCCAAGGGCGCCACGCTCACGCACGTCAACGTCGTCAACAACGCGCGCTTCGTTGCCATGGCGATGAACCTGCAAGAGGGCGATCGACTGTGTATTCCGGTGCCGCTGTATCACTGCTTCGGCATGGTCATGTCGGTGCTGACCTGCACGGCGACCGGCGCATGCATGGTGTTTCCGGGCGAAGCGTTCGACCCGCTGGCCACGCTGCGCACGGTGGCGGAGGAGCGCTGCACGCAGCTGCACGGCGTGCCGACGATGTTCATCGCGCAGCTCGATCATCCGGACTTCAAGCGCTTTGACGTATCGACGCTACGCGGCGGCATCATGGCCGGATCGCCGTGCCCGATCGAGGTGATGAAGCGCGTGGTGTCGGAACTGAATCTGCGCGAAGTCACCATCGCGTATGGCATGACCGAGACGAGCCCCGTGTCCTTCCAGAGCGCCGTGACCGATCCGCTCGACAAGCGCGTCACAACCGTTGGCCGCATCCAGCCGCATCTGCAGGTCAAGCTCGTTGATGGCGCGGGAGAGGTAGTGCCGGTAGGGGAGAAGGGCGAACTGTGCACCAAGGGCTATTCGGTCATGCTTGGCTACTGGGACGACGAGGCCAAGACCGCCGAATCGATCCAGGACGGCTGGATGCGCACGGGCGATCTGGCAACGTTCGATGCCGAGGGCTACTGCAACATCGTCGGTCGCGTGAAGGACATGCTGATCCGCGGCGGCGAGAACGTTTACCCGCGCGAAATCGAAGAGTTTCTCTTCCGGCATCCGAAGGTGCAGGCAGTTAACGTATTTGGCGTGCCCGACCCGAAGTACGGTGAAGAGGTCTGTGCGTGGATCGTGCTCAAGCCCGGCCAGCAGGCCACGGAAGACGAGATCCGCGCGTTCTGCCAGGGCCAGATCGCGCACTACAAGATTCCGCGCTACATCCGCTTCGTTACCGAGATGCCGATGACGGTGACGGGCAAGGTGCAGAAGTTCGTCATGCGCGATCGCATGATCGAAGAACTCAAGCTGACAGTGGCCGCCACTGCCTGAATCGAGCTTGCAGTTTCGCGGTTGAAATGCGATCGGGTTGCGCGCGGCTTTTCGTTGCCATGAAGGTGCGTGCCGCGCGCCGTTTCGTTCTCCTGCCCGGGCAGGCCGCGAGGAAAAAACCGAGACACGTTTCCCGCATGCGTCTTGCCGATAGGGGGCGCTCGCAGTCAAGCCTCCACGCAAGACGCCATGTTTGCGGTCCGCACATCATCGAGGTGCGCCACGCGACGCGACGTGCGCCACGGGATGCTCGACCGCCGGGGCCCGCCGCCCACGCAATGTGAGCGACGATGCCCCGATGTATCACGCCTGAAACATCCATCCGATCGCTTGTCTGAAACGCCTTTGCCGTGCGTATGCGCGCGCGGGGTTTGCGTCTTGGGGTGGACGTCATGCAAGGCGTGGCTGCCAGGCGTTCCACGGCGATGTATCAGCGCTGCAACAGAAAGGGCCAAAACCCGCTGCCGAAAATGGACGTCTCAACACGATCGCGCGGCGCTGCGTGCACCTCTAGACGCCGGTCTCGCTGAATCTTTCGCGTTTTCAATCACTTAGAACAGCCGCGTAAAGCGTGCCCGGAAGTTGGCACCGATTATGCAAACGAGCCGCCCCGGGGTGGGTCATGTTTTTCCCACAGGCAGAGCGCGCCGGCCTTACTGGCTGCGTTTCCAGCCGTCCCTCTTACCTTTATGGAGTGCGTTATGAAGAAGACCTTACTGGCCACCGCGATCGCCATGGGATTAGGGGTCTCTGGCGTTGCATTGGCCGATATCGGGAATACGGCGTCCGGCTCGGGTAACAAGACCCAGACCAACACATCGACCATCAACAGAACCAGCACGGAGACGACGACAAGCACCGCAACGACCACTACGACCACGGCAACCGACAACTCGAATCAGCACAACAACCAAAGCCAGGGCAGCAACCGCGACAACAGCGGCTGGGCCAGCGCTGAAGGCTATGGCACCGCTGCCGCCAACAACGGTGGCGTAGCGACCGCAACATTCACCAACTCCTTCAACACCAGCAAGGCGATTGCCGTCTCCAAGCTGGAAGGCACCGTCACTAACATCAGCGTATCTGGCATCGGCAATGTCGCTACCAACAATGGCGGCACCGCCAATGGCGGCGCCGGTGGGCGTGGCGGCTACGGCTACGGCGGCACAGGCTCTGGCGGCAACGGCGGCGCAGGCGGTGCCGGCGGTGGCGGCGGCGCAGGCGGCAGCTCGGGCAGCGTCACGCATGGCAGCGCAACCAACGGTGGCGCGACGGCCGGCAATGGCGGCAATGGCGGCAATGCCGGCGGGAACGCCGGCGGTGGCGGTAACGGCGGCAGCTCCGGCACGCTGTCAGCGAGCCTGGGCGCAGGGCTGGGCGGCCTGGCAGGCAGCACCAGTGCGGCCGGCGGCGGCGCTGGAGGCAGCGGCGGTGGTGCCGGTGGCTCCGATGGCGGTGACGCCAACCGCCATAACGGCTCAGGCTCGGCAACGGGTGGCGCTGCAGCCGCAGCCGGCGGAAATGGCGCGGCGGGCGGCACCGGCACCAGTGGCACCGCTACCGCCTCGGGTGGCGCTGGCACTGGCACGAGCACGGCCACTGGCACCAGCACGGGTGGCGCAGGCGCGGCCGGCGGGGCGTCTACCAACGTGGCCGGCACTGGCGGTGCAGGCGGTACTTCCACGAATGGCAGCGCGACCAATGGAGCAGCATCGTCCACGGCCGGCAATGGCGCTGTGGGCGCAGTCGGCGCGGCCGGCGGCGCAGGTGGTGTTGGTAATGGTGGCGTCGGCAATGGTGCGGTGGGTGGCACGGGCGGTGCAGGTGGCACGGTTGTGGTGGACGCAGGCACGTTCAACATGTCCAACGCCATGACCAGCGTCGGCCAGTCTGCAGCAGGCGTGATGGTGGCGAACCAGAACAGCGGCTTCGCCTCTCTCATCCAGCAAAGCATCAACGTGCAGGCCAACCTGAATGTGGGCAAATAGCCCGGTACGGGCATGAGCGGGGAAGCGCCGCGGCGCGAGCGATGAAGCTTCGCGCATGACGGTGGATGGGGCCGGACTGCTTCGGCGGTCCGGCCTGCAGTTGGAGCGTGTAGGAGACATTCGATGCGATCCGACAGAAGAACCACAGCAGGATGGGCGGCATGGTGGTTGGCATGCGGCCTGGCAGTGTGGCCAGCGGCAGCAGCGATGGCGGCGGACGACGTGCCGATCGCAGACGGTGCGCAGGTCGCCAACACGGAAGCGGTGCGTCCCCCGGTCGCCGCAGCCGTGTCGGTGCCTGGGTTCGGTCATGCGGTGGGTGCGGATCGGCTCGACAGCTATCGCGGCGGCACGCAGGACCTCTACCAGACCGTCAATGACGCACGCTTGTCGGGCACTGTGAGCGAGAACGCCGCCATAAACGTGGCGACGGGGTCGAACATTGTGCGCGACGGCTCGTTCGCCAACGCAAGCGGGATCCCCACGGTCATCCAGAACAGCGGAGCGAACGTGTTGATCCAGAACGCCACCATCGTCAACGTGCAGTTCCGGCCTTGAGTTTGCAAGGGGCGGAATGATGCGCAAGACGTTGGGTGCAGTGCTGATGGCGCTGGCGTGCGGGCCTGCGTGGGCGGGCGCGATCGACATGCTCGGCACGGGCGGCGGTACCTATGCCGTGCCGGTGACGAGCATGAAGGCCGCGCGCTACCTGCGTACCGTGCATCAGCGTTTCGACTTCAGTTGCGGGTCGGCCGCGGTGGCGACGCTGCTCACGTATCAGTACGGTTATCCGGTGACCGAGCAGACCGTGTTCCAGGCCATGTACGAGCATGGCAACCAGGAGAAGATCCGGCGAGAAGGCTTTTCGCTGCTCGATATCAAACGCTATCTGGCATCGCTTGGTTTCGAGGCGGATGGTTTCGAGCAGCCGCTGGATGCACTGAAGGACGCCCACTTGCCGGCCATCGTGCTGTTGACCGAGAACGGCTATCACCACTTCGTGGTGGTCAAGGGCGTGCAGGAAGGGCGTGTGCTGGTGGGCGATCCGGCCATGGGCACGCGCGCGATACCGCGTGCAAATTTCGAGAGCATGTGGGACAACCATTTGCTGTTCGTCGTCCACAACCGCGAGGCGGGGGCGACGTTCAACGCTTCATCGGACTGGCGCGTGGCACCGCGTGCGCCGCTGGAAGAAGGCATGGACCGCAGTGGCCTTGGAACCATCGTGGTTCCCAAGCATGGTCCGTCCGACTTTTGAGCGTCGTGTGCGCGATGGTGCGGTAGTCCGGCAGGAGGGCATCATGAAGCGGTTTGGCAAGGTAGCGTGGGCCGGGTGGTTCGTGCTGGCTGCGGCCGGGCATGCCTGCGCGTCCAGCATTGACGGCACGGACAACAACCCCGTCCATGCCTGGAAGGCCGTGTCCGAAGACAAGCTCGACGACATGCGCGGCGGGTTTGATGTGCCCTCGCTCGCGGGGTTGCACATTTCGTTCGGTATCGACCGTGCGGTCTTCATCAACGGCGATCTGGTGGCGAGCGCATCAGTCAATATCCCCGATGTAGCGCGCATGACCGCCACGCAGGCGCAGCAACTGGCGTCCGTGGTCAACACGGTGAACCTTGTGCAGAACGGGCCCAACAATGTTGCGCCACCCGAAGTCACCGCGGGTGCGGCAGCGGCGGCTACGGTCATCCAGAACAGCCTGAACAACCAGACGCTGCAGGCAGTGACGACCATCAATGCAGCGGTCAATAGCCTGCCGCAGTTTCGTCAGCTGAATCTCTCCAACGTGCTGCAGGGCGCGCTGGCCAACGTCGCCACCCTGCTGCACTGAGCTAGCTAGAACTGGATCGGCAGTCGAAGCGTGACGGTCAGGTCCGGCGTGTCGCGCGTCAGGCCTGCGCCCACAGACAGGTTCAGCGTCATCTTGGGCGAGATCCGGTACGAATAGCCGACCAGCAGCGTGCCGAGAATGGTCCGCACCGAGCCCGGTACGCGCTCACCGTTCTGCTTGGTCGGCGCGATGATGCTCTGGTCGTAGCCGATGGAGAACGACGCCTTCTCATTCAGCGCCAGGCCCATGCCGAAGTTCAGGCCGATGATGTCGCCGGCCTTCACGTTGCCCAGGAACTGCTTCGAGCCGTCCACCAGGTTCAGGCTCACGTCCTTGCGCTCGAAGTTGTGCAGGTAGCTGATGCTGCCGAAGAACACGGCCGGATCCGTCGGGAACAACCACGTCAGCCCCGGCTGCACGGCGAAGAAGCCCGAGCCCGTCGGTTGCTGCAAGGGCAGGCCTGTGCCCGTGGTATTGCTCACGCAGCGCGTCACGCAATCGGTGGTGACCTCAAACGGATCCTTGCCGGTGCGTGTCTTGAAGCGCAGCCAGCCGATGTAGAACGGCTTGTCGACGCCGCCCGCATTGAGTTGGTAGCGCGCGGTCAGCTCCACATCGCCGATGCCGTGCCCGTGCGAGCTGAAGGCGCGGTCGGTCGCCGTGCCGGTAAACAATTCGCGGCTGACGGTGTCGCTCGAGCTGTAGACATAGGGCACGCGCGCTTCCAGTTCCCAGCGTCGCGCCAGGCCGTAGCGCACCGCTACTGTGCCGGTCAGCGTGGTGGTCTTGACCTGCCGTACGTCGATCAGCCCGATCAGCAGCGCGGGGATGATGGTGTAGCCCACGAGCGCCACGCGGTCCGACGACGAATAGGCCATCTGCAAAGACGGCTCGACGACCACCTTGCCCGGCGGAGTCAGGGCGCTGGGCTCGTCGAAGATCTGCGCAATGCGTGGTGGCCGGTCAGGAGGCTCCGGCGGTTTGCCGACCGGCGTGGTGCCGGTCTCGTCGTTCTGTGCAATTTGCGATGTCTCGCCCGCCACGCCGGGAGCGCCGGCTCCGCGCACCGTGTCGAGGCGCCCCTCGCTCATGCCGAGTGCCCGCCGCATGTGCCGCAGATGCGCTTCCTGTTGCTGGATCGAGCGCTTGAGCTCCTGCAGGCGCGCCTGCGTATCGGCAAGCTCGCGCTGCAGCGATTCCAGGCTGGGTGGCTTGTCGTCCACCGGCTCGTTGGTCTGTGCTAGTGCCGACCTGCCGCATAGCAGCAGGCATGCGCACGCAACCGCACGAAGCGGCCCCCATGGTGCGTTCTTCATGGCGATATCCCCGTCGAGAGTGCCCTGTCCACGAAAAGCGGATGGGCCCTTCACGATTTCCCCCGGGTGGCGTACTGCGGATACCACTATAGGCGAGCGGGCGTGAAACGATAGGGCATTGGCGTCCACAAAACGGACGAGGCCGCAATGCCCGTTTGGCGGATCGCCCGGGCAAGAAAAAAGGCGCCCGAAGGCGCCTCGCGTGTCTTGCGTAATGTCAGCGCTTACTGACGCGCGTTGCGCAGGTTATCCGGCCACGGCGTGTTGTAGTTTGTGCGGAACGGGTTGATGTCCAGCCCGCCGCGCCGCGTGTAGCGCGCATAGACGGCCAGCTTGACCGGGCGGCACTGACGCAGGATGTCCGTAAAGATCCGCTCCACGCATTGCTCGTGGAACTCGTTGTGCTCGCGGAACGAGATCAGGTACTTGAGCAACCCTTCCTGATTGATCGGCGCGCCCACGTAGCGGATCTGCACGCTGCCCCAGTCCGGCTGACCCGTGACGAGGCAATTGGACTTCAGCAGGTGCGACACCAGCGTTTCTTCGACCGGGCTTTCTTCCTCATCGGCATGCAGCAGCTCGGGCGTGGGCTGGTAGATGTCCGTTTCGATGTCCAGGCGATCGAGCAGCAGGCCATCGAGTTCGCCCATGCGTTGCCGGGCAAACTCTTCGTGCGTGACGATGCGGACCTGCACCGGCGCTCCGCACGCTTCCGACAGATCGTGGTGGATCAACTGCTGCAGCGCTTCGTGCGACGCCACCTTCGTCTGGTTGAACGAATTCAGGTACAGCTTGAACGACTTCGATTCAACGATGTTGGGCGAATCCGCCGGCACGATCACAGTGCCCAGCGCCACCTGCGGCTTGCCCCGCAGGTTCAGCCACGACAGCTCGTACAGGTTCCAGAGGTCCACGCCGAAGAAGGGCAGCGGCGTGCCGGCCGCGAGGCCGATTTCGTCGCGCTTGCCCTGGCGCGGAATCGGAAACAGCAGGCTCGGGTCGTATTCCGTCATGTAGGCGGACGTCTTGCCCAGCGGCGAATGTTCGGGTTGGTTGCTCATCACAAAAACAGACTGTAGACGGGGTTCTCGCTTTCGTCCCAATAGGTATAGCCCAGCGTGGCAAGGAACGCCTTGAACTCGCGTTTCTCGTTCTTCGGCACCTGGATGCCGACGAGGATGTTGCTCGAATCCGCGCCCTGATTCCGGTAGTGGAACAGGCTGATGTTCCAGTTCGGGCTCATGCTCGAAAGGAACTTCATCAGCGCACCGGGCCGCTCGGGAAACTCGAAGCGGTAGAGATGCTCGTTTTCCGCCAGCGGCGAGCGGCCGCCCACCATGTAGCGGATGTGCTGCTTGGCCAGTTCGTCGTTCGACAGGTCCAGCGTGGGGAAACCGTGCTTGCGGAAGTTCTCGGCAATCTTGTCGCCCTCTGCGCGCGATGCAATTTGCACGCCCACGAAGATATGCGCAGCGTCTTTGCTCGCAATGCGGTAGTTGAACTCCGTCACGTTGCGCGACCAGCCGACCAGTTCGCAGAAGCGCTTGAAGCTGCCGCGCTCTTCGGGAATCGTCACGGCAAACACGGCTTCGCGCGCCTCGCCCACTTCAGCGCGCTCGGCCACGAAGCGCAGGCGGTCGAAGTTCATGTTCGCACCACTGGCCACGGCCACCAGCGACTCGTTCTTCAGCTTGTGCGTCTCCGCATACTGCTTGAGCCCGGCCAGCGCCAGCGCGCCCGACGGCTCCAGCAAGCTGCGCGTGTCCTGGAACACGTCCTTGAGCGCCGCGCAGATGGCATCCGTATCCACGGTGATGATCTCGTCGACGAGTTCACGCGTGAGGCGGAACGTCTCCTTGCCGACCAGCTTGACCGCCGTGCCGTCCGCAAACAGGCCGACCTCCTTCAGTTCGACGCGCTTGCCGGCGGCCACCGAGCGCGCCATCGCGTCGGAATCCACGCTTTGCACACCGATGACCTTGACGTCCGGCCGTACGGCCTTCACGTAGGCCGCAATGCCCGAGATCAGCCCGCCCCCGCCGATCGAGCAAAAGATTGCATGGATCGGCTGTGGATGCTGGCGCAGGATTTCCATGGCGATCGTGCCTTGGCCGGCAATCACTTCCGGGTCGTCGAACGGGTGCACGAAGGTGTAGCCGTGTTTTTCCTGCAGCTGGGCGGCGTGGTTGTACGCGTCCGAATAGCTTTCACCGTGCAGCACGACCTCGACCCAATCGCCGCCACGCGAGCGCACGCCGTCAATCTTCAGCTGCGGCGTCGTCACCGGCATGCAGATCACGGCTTTGCATTCCATGCGCGCCGCGCTGAACGCCACGCCCTGCGCGTGGTTGCCCGCCGATGCCGTGATTACCCCGCGCTTGCGCTCGGCCGGCGTGAGCGAGGCCATCTTGTTGTAGGCGCCGCGCAGCTTGAACGAGAACACCGGCTGGTCATCCTCGCGCTTGAGGTACACGCGGTTGCCGGTGCGCGCCGACAGGTTGGGCGCGAACTTCAGCTCGGTTTCGACCGCGACGTCATAGACCTTCGCAGTCAGGATTTTCTTGAGGTAATCGATGGCCATGGTGCGGACCGGGGTTGGACGTGAGCAGAGCCCGTAAGCCTATCACGCGGCGTCTTGCCCGCCTTGCCGGACTGGCGTGCCGGTCGGTACACTGCCCCGGCCGTGTCCGGGCGGGCGCGGCGCATCATCGGCGAGAGGCCTCCATGAACACCCCGTCGTCTTCCTCCCAGCCTTCCCGGCCCGCGCGCCGGGGCCGCACAGTCTGGTCCGGCACGCAGCACGTCATCGCCTACGGCATGCCGCCGCTGGGCTGGCGCGACGTTTACCACCACGCGCTGGAGGTCAACTGGCCGACCTTCTTCGCGCTGCTGGCGACGATGTTCCTGGCACTGAATGCAGTATTCGCAGGGCTGTATTCGCTGGGCGACTGCGCGATCGCAAACCAGTCGCCGCCAGGCTTTGTCGGGGCATTCTTCTTCAGTGTCGAGACGCTGGCCACGGTCGGTTACGGCGACATGCACCCGCAAACGCTCTACGCCCACGTCATCGCCACGCTGGAGATCTTCATCGGCATGTCCGGCATCGCCATGGCGACCGGGCTCGTCTTTGCGCGGTTCTCGCGTCCGCGCGCCAAGATCATGTTTGCCCGCAACGTTGTCGTACGGCCGCTCAACGGCAGATCCACGCTGATGCTGCGCGCCGCCAATGCCCGCCAGAACGTCATCGCAGAGGCCACCGCCCGGCTGCGCCTGATGCAGGACGAGGTCTCGCCCGAGGGCTACTCGATCTACAAGATCCACGACCTGAAGCTTGAGCGCAGCGAGCACCCGATCTTCCTGCTGGGCTGGGTGATGATGCACGTCATCGATGAAACCAGCCCGCTGCATGGCGCGACCGCGGAGTCGCTCGCCGCACGGGATGCCTTGCTGCTGCTCACCATCGAGGGCGCCGACGAGACCGCCGCGCAGACTGTGCAGGCGCGCTATTCCTGGCGGCACGACGAGATCCGCTGGAACTATCGCTATGCCGACCTGATTCACGACGAGGGCGGCGTCACATCGGTCGACTACGACAACTTCCACCTGATCCACCCGATCGAATCGCCCACCCACCCATCCTGAGCGTGCCTCACGCAACGCGGCGATCGGCCTGTGGGCGTTCCATGATCGCCGCAATGACATACGCTTCGGCAAGCGCGATGACGGCCCAGAAGCCGAGTTCGGCCAGCACCAGCACCAGCGGCTCGCCGAACAGATTGAGCGGCGTGAAGAACTCGAAGAACAGGTACGACAACACGAAATTCAGCCCGGCAAGGCGCAGCGCACGCGGGGGGACATTGGCCGGCCACGCCGGCGCCAACCAGCGATAGACGACCGCGTGGACCACCCCGAACAACAGCAAGCCCGCGATCATGGGCACGGGGTTGACGACGATCAGCGGCAGCGGCTCGATCTGTGTCCATACCGCAATCAGCTTGGGGCTTTGGATTGGCGCGGTTAGGAGAAAGCCGCCACCATTCCAGCCGAAGCCGATGAGTCGGAACGTCAGCAGCATGACGATGTTGAGGGTCAGGCCCCCGGCCAGTCCGGCTGTGAGCAGTCGGGTCATATGGCCTCCATGGTGTGGCGCGGGTGACATCGCGATCCAGGCAGTATAGGCAGCCGACTCACGCCTGCGGGCCGGTCCGGCGCGGGGCTCCGGCACAATACGCTTTTGTTCAGCATGGACGCGTCGTGGCCCTGAACCTCGTCTGGCTCGCTTTCTTTCTTGTTGCCTTCGTTACCGCATGCGTGCAGGTGCTGCAGGGCGACATGGAGGTTTTCTCCCGCATGCTGACCGGCATGTTCGATGCCGCCCGCACCGGCTTTGAAATCGCGATCGGCCTGACCGGCATGATGGCGCTGTGGCTGGGCATCATGCGCGTGGGCGAGCGCGCCGGCGTGGTGGATCTGTTCGCGCGTCTTGTAAACCCGCTGATGCGGCATCTATTTCCCTCTGTGCCCGCCGGACATCCTGCCAACGGCGCGATGATGATGAACGTGTCGGCCAACGTGCTCGGGCTGGACAACGCCGCCACGCCGCTCGGCCTCCAAGCCATGCGCGAGCTGCAGCAGATCAATCCACAGCCGCAGCGCGCCAGCGATGCGCAGTTGATGTTCGTGGTCTTGAACACGGCGGGCGTGACGCTGGTGCCGACGTCCGTCATCGCCATCCGCCAGGCCATGGCGGTCAAGCAGGGCCTGGTCGGTTTCAATGCGGCAGACATTTTCCTGCCGACCTTGTTGTCCACGTTCATCGGCTTCTGCGCAGGCATTGCGGCGGTGGCGTGGTATCAGCGCATCAACCTGTTCAAGCCTGCGCTGCTTGCGTATTTCGGCGGTTTCGTCGCGACGATGGGGCTGCTTTTTGCGTGGCTGCGGCAGTTTCCGCCGCAGCAGATGGCGGCATGGATCGGCCTGATCGGCGCGGGCGCCATCCTCACCATCGTCGTGGCGTTCCTGGTCTGTGGGGCAATTCGTCGCATCAACGTGTACGAAACCTTCGTCGATGGCGCCAAGGATGGCTTCCAGGTGGCGATCGGCATCGTCCCGTATCTGGTGGCGGTGTTGGTGGGCATCGCCGTGTTTCGCGCAGCGGGCTGCATGGATTTTCTGATGCAGGGCCTTTCTGCGCTCTTCACTCACGTGGGCATCGATACGCGCTTTGTGCCGGCGCTGCCGGTGGGACTGATGAAGACGTTGTCGGGCGCAGGCGCGCGCGGCCTGATGGTCGATGTGATGACCACTTACGGCGTCGATTCCTTCCAGGGCAAGCTGGCCGCCATCATCCAGGGTTCGACCGAGACCACGTTTTACGTGCTGGCCGTGTATTTCGGCAGCGTTGGCATCAAGGACACGCGCTACGCGCTGGCGTGTGGCCTGTGGGCGGACTTGATCGGGCTGATTGGCGCCGTGCTTGTCGCCTACCTGTTCTTCGCCTGAGGGGCTAGGGCCGCCCCCAAGCGACGCCGCGGCCGCCCGCCCTCTACAATCGACCGCATGGAACAGTGGATCGACACGCTTTTTGCCACGCTCGCCCTGCCCAAGGTCGGGCTGCCCGCCGTCTTCGTCGTCAGTTTCATTTCGGCGACACTCTTGCCGCTCGGTTCCGAGCCTGCGGTTTTTGCGTACATCAAGCTCAATCCGGACATGTTTTGGCCGGCCATCGTGGTGGCCACGCTCGGCAATACGCTGGGGGGCGTGGTCGATTGGTGGATGGGTTACGCGGCCAAGCTGGCGCTAGTGCGCTATCACCTGGCGCGCCGCCGCCGGCAGCACAACGTCGAGCACGCCCAGCACGTGCCGCACCCCAAGCGCCATCGCGAGCCTCCGCTCGACAAGAAATACTTCCGCTGGATGCGCCGCATCGGGCCGGTGTCGCTGCTCGTATCGTGGCTGCCGGGCATCGGCGACCCGCTCTGTACGCTGGCCGGCTGGCTGCGCCTGAAGTTCTGGCCCAGCGTCATGTACATGGCCATCGGCAAATTCCTGCGCTATCTGGCGATGACCGCGGCCCTCATGACCCTGCCCGACGGCTTCTGGCATGGCATCTTCGGGTGGATCAAATCCGTGATGATGTGACGTTTGCGTGGCGTTTGGCGCACTTTGACGCCCCCGCGCTTTTCGCAAGCCATTGAAAACGCGACGGTTTTCCCGCCCATATCGGTCGCAGGGATACCGTTGCTGCAACGCATCAACTGCGTGCGTTGCAGTACAATCGCCCTTTAAAGACCGCGCGGCTCAAGCCCTCTTTGCCGCGACCTCCTCCCCAGCGGCACGCCATGAATGCCCCACTTCTGATCGACGCCAAACTCACGGCGCAGGACGCTGCGCCCCGGCTGCGCGAGATTCCCTACAACTACACTTCGTTCTCGGATCGGGAAATCGTCATCCGTCTGCTGGGCGAGTCTGCGTGGCAGATCCTGGACGAACTGCGCGCGGAGCGCCGCACCGGCCGGTCGGCACGCATGCTGTACGAAGTGCTGGGCGACATCTGGGTGGTGCGCCGCAACCCGTATCTGCAGGACGACCTGCTCGACAACCCGAAGCGCCGGCAGATGCTGATCGACGCACTCAATCACCGCCTGGCGGAGATCGAGAAGCGCCGCGTGGCCGACCACGATTCGCATCACGACCCCGTGGGCGACGAGCGCGCCAGCAAGGTGCAGCAACTCGTCGTGCATGCCCGACGTGCCGTCAAGGCGTTCCAGGAAGAATTCGCCCAGGTGTACGACCTGCGCCGCCGCGCCCAGAAAGTGCTCGGCCGCGTCACCGCGAAGGACAACATCAAGTTCGACGGCCTGTCGCGCGTGTCGCACGTGACGGACGCCACCGACTGGCGTGTCGAATATCCGTTCGTCGTGCTCACGCCCGATACGGAAGAAGAGATTGCCGGCATCGTGAAGGGCTGCTTCGAGCTGGGCCTGACCATCATCCCGCGCGGAGGCGGCACCGGCTATACCGGCGGCGCCGTGCCGCTCACGCCGTTCTCGGCGGTCATCAATACGGAAAAGCTCGAACGCCTGGATGCGGTCGAGATGACCGACCTGCCGGGCGTTGACCACCCTGTGGCGACCATCTATTCGGGCGCCGGCGTGGTGACGCGACGCGTGGCCGATGCGGCGGAAAAGGCCGGCCTCGTCTTCGCCGTGGACCCGACCTCGATCGACGCGTCGTGCATCGGCGGCAACGTCGCCATGAACGCGGGCGGCAAAAAGGCGGTGCTGTGGGGCACCGCGCTGGATAACCTCGCCTGGTGGCGCATGGTCGACCCGGACGGCAACTGGCTCGAAGTCACGCGCCTCAATCACAACCTGGGCAAGATCCACGATGCGCCGGTCGTCACCTTCGAGCTGAAGTGGTTCGACGGCAACGCGCCGGTCGGCGCCAAGCTGCTGCGCACCGAAACCCTGACCATCGAAGGCCGCAAGTTCCGCAAGGAAGGCCTGGGCAAGGACGTCACCGACAAGTTCCTGGCCGGCCTGCCCGGCGTGCAGAAGGAAGGCTGCGACGGCATCATCACCAGCGCGCGCTGGATTCTGCACCGCATGCCCAAGTCGATCCGCACCGTGTGCCTGGAGTTCTTCGGCCAGGCACGCGACGCGATCCCCAGCATCGTCGAGATCAAGGATTACCTCGACGCCGAAACCAAGAAGCCCGGCGGCGCGATCCTCGCGGGCCTGGAACACCTTGATGAGCGCTACCTGCGCGCGGTCGGCTACGCCACCAAGAGCAAGCGCAACGCGTTTCCGAAGATGGTGCTGATCGGTGACATCGTCGGGGATGACGATGACGCCGTGGCGCGCGCCACCTCGGAAGTGATCCGCCTGGCCAACGGCAAGAGCGGCGAAGGTTTCGTGGCCGTGAGCCCCGAAGCCCGCAAGAAGTTCTGGCTGGACCGCTCGCGCACAGCCGCGATCGCCAAGCACACCAACGCCTTCAAGATCAACGAAGACGTGGTGATCCCGCTCAATCGCATGGGCGAGTACACCGACGGCATCGAGCGCATCAACATCGAGCTGTCGATCAAGAGCAAGCTCAAGCTGACCGACGCGCTGCTCGATTTCTTTGCCGGCAGCAACCTGCCGCTGGGCCGCACCGACGACGCCAATGAAATCCCCAGCGCTGAACTGCTGGAAGACCGCGTGCAACAGGCGCAGCAACTGCTGCGTGCCACGCGCGCACGTTGGCAATATCTGCTGGACCATCTCGACACGCCGGTCACCACGGCGCGCGCGAGCCTCATCGGGCTTGGCCTGGGCTACCTTGCGCAGACCATCGACGACCGTCTGGTGAACCAGCCCAACGCGAACCTGTTCCACCTGCTGCAGGATCGGACGATCCGCGTGTCGTGGAAAGCGGAGATTCGCGCCGAGCTGCGCAAGATCTTCAACGGCGGCGAGTTCAAGCCGATCCTCGACGAGGCCCAGGCGATCCACAAGAAAGTGCTGCGCGGCCGAGTGTTCGTGGCGCTGCACATGCACGCCGGCGACGGCAACGTGCACACCAACATCCCCGTCAACTCGGATGATTACGACATGCTGCAGGACGCCCACAAGGCGGTGGCCCGCATCATGACGCTGGCGCGTTCGCTGGACGGCGTGATTTCAGGCGAGCACGGCATCGGCATCACCAAGCTGGAATTCCTGACCGACGAAGAGATCGCCGACTTTGCTGCCTACAAGCGCCGCGTCGACCCGAACGGCCGCTTCAACAAGGGCAAGCTGCTGCGCGACATCAATGACCCGCAAGGCCTGGCCGCCGACCTTCGCAACGCCTACACGCCGTCGTTCGGCCTGATGGGGCACGAGTCGATCATCATGCAGCAGAGCGACATCGGCGCCATCTCGGAGTCGATCAAGGACTGCCTGCGCTGCGGCAAGTGCAAGCCGGTGTGTGCCACGCACGTGCCGCGCGCCAACCTGCTGTACAGCCCGCGCAACAAGATCCTCGCCACGTCGCTGCTCATCGAGGCCTTCCTGTATGAAGAACAGACGCGCCGCGGCGTATCGGTCAAGCACTGGGAAGAGTTTGCCGACGTGGGCGATCACTGCACGGTCTGCCACAAGTGCGTGACGCCGTGCCCGGTCAAGATCGACTTCGGCGATGTGTCGATGAACATGCGCAACCTGCTGCGCAAGATGGGGCAGAAGAAGTTTAACCCCGGCACCGCAGCGGCGATGTTCTACCTGAACGCGACCAACCCCGAGACCATCAACCTCACGCGCAAGGTGATGTTCGACTGGGGCTACAAGGCGCAGCGTCTGGGCAACGACATCCTGAAGAAATTCGCCAAGAAGCAGACCGCTCATCCCCCGGCAACGGTGGGCAGGCCGCCGGTGCGCGAGCAGGTCATTCACTTCATCAACAAGAAGATGCCGGGCAACCTGCCCAAGAAGACCGCGCGTGCGTTGCTGGACATCGAAGACAACGAGATCGTCCCGATCATCCGCAACCCGAAGGCGACCACGCCCGATAGCGAGGCGGTGTTCTACTTCCCGGGTTGCGGCTCGGAGCGGCTGTTCTCGCAGGTGGGTCTCGCTACGCAGGCAATGCTGTGGCACGCCGGCGTGCAAACGGTGCTGCCGCCGGGCTACCTGTGCTGCGGCTACCCCCAGCGCGGCACGGGCCAGTTCGACAAGGCCGAGAAGATCGTCACCGACAACCGCGTGCTGTTCCACCGCGTGGCCAACACGCTCAACTATCTCGACATCAAGACGGTGGTGGTGAGCTGCGGCACCTGCTACGACCAGCTCGCGGGGTATGAATTCGACAAGATCTTCCCGGGCTGCCGCATCATCGACATTCACGAATACCTGCTGGAGAAGGGCGTGAAGATCGACGGTGTGCAGGGTACGCGGTACATGTACCACGACCCTTGCCACACCCCGATCAAGACGATGGACCCGACCAAGCTGGTCAACCAGCTGATGGGCGGCAACATCGGCGCTGACGGCCAGGCCCACGCGATCGAGAAGAACGATCGCTGCTGCGGTGAGTCGGGCACGCTGGCGATCTCGCGACCGGACATTTCGACGCAGGTCCGCTTCCGCAAGGAAGAGGAGATGCAGAAGGGTGCCGACAAGCTGCGCAGCCTTGGTCAGACCAGCGGCCAGGGCGGCGAGGCGTTCAACGGCGACGTGAAGATTCTCACGAGCTGCCCGGCATGTCTGCAGGGCCTGTCGCGCTACACCGAAGACGTCTCGGTACAGGCCGACTACATCGTGGTCGAGATGGCGCGTCACGTGCTCGGCGAAACCTGGCTGCAGGACTACGTGGCGCAGGCCAACGCCGGCGGCATCGAGCGGGTTCTGGTGTGACGTCTGCGACGACCGGCGAGCGCGCGCCCGGCTGCGCCCTGTGCGAGGCGGACGGCGGCGAGCCCGTCTGGCGTAACGCCAAGGCACGGGTGGTCCTGGTCGAGCACGCGCGCTTTCCCGGCTTCTGCCGCGTCATCTGGAACGATCACGTGGCCGAGCAGACCGACTTGTCCGACGCAGATCGCCACTGGCTGATGGACGTCGTCAGCCGGGTTGAGCGTGTGCTGCGGGCCGAACTGGCGCCCGACAAGATCAACCTCGCCAGCTTCGGCAATTTCGTGCCGCATCTGCATTGGCACGTCATTCCGCGCTATCGTTGGGACACGCATTTTCCAGAGGCCGTCTGGGGCCCCGAGCAGCGCGCCCCTGATACCGCGCGCATGGCCGAGATCACGGCCAAGTTGCCGGCGTTGTCGTACGCGCTGCACGCGGCGCTGGCCGACGCTTGAGATTTGTTGGCGGTAGGCTGGCTAGCGCCTGGTAACGCATCGCCCCGTCGTGCGCGGAACCCCCGTGGCGCGCACGACGTCTGATTCTCTTTCTGTTGCGCCAACGCCCTCGCCATGACGACACCGCGCACCGCCGCCACGCCAGATTCCCACAAGGATTCCATCTCAGAGTTGACCGTTCACCATGGACGGCTGAACCTCTCGGAGACCTGGCACCTGATCCGCCCATACTGGTTTTCGGAAGACCGCCACAAGGCCTGGGGGCTGCTTGCATTGGTGGTCGCCCTGAACCTGTTTCTGGTCTACATGAACGTGCTGTTCACGGACTGGAACCGGCTTTTCTACAATGCGCTCGAGCAGAAGAACTACGGCGAATTCTGGACGCAGCTGGGCCGCTTTTCATGGATTGCCGCGTTGCTGATCTTTGGCTCGATCATGCGGTTGTATTACTCGATGATGCTGCAGATGCGGTGGCGGACGTGGATCACCGGTAGCTTCCTCGACGACTGGCTCAGCAAGCAGGCGTTCTACCGCCTGGAGCAGACGCACAGCGCCGACAACCCCGACCAACGGATCGCCGACGACCTGCGCAACTTCACCGATGCGACGCTCACCTTGGCGCTGGGTTTCCTGAATTCCGCTGTCACGCTGGTGTCGTTCTTCGGCATCCTGTGGGCGGTGTCGGGGCCGCTGGCGTTCAGCCTGGGCGGCCACGCCTTCGTGATTCCCGGCTACATGGTGTGGTTTGCGCTGCTGTACTCGATCGTGGGCTCGGTCATCATCCACTTCGTGGGGCGGCCGCTGATCGGGCTGTCGTTCCAGCAGGAGCGTTACGAGGCGTACTTCCGTTTTCTGCTCGTGCGCGTGCGCGAGAACAGCGAGAGCATCGCCCTGTACCGCGGCGAGCCGACCGAAAAAGCCATCCTGCGCGGCCGTTTCGAACGCATCCGCACCAACTGGAACCAGTTGATGGAGTACACACGGCGCCTGACCTTTGCCAGTTCCGGCTATGCACAGTTCGCCATCATCTTTCCGTTTCTGGTGTCGGCGCCGCGCTACTTTGGCGGCACGCTCACGCTGGGCGGAATGATGCAGGTTGCCACCGCGTTCGGGCAGGTGCAGGACGCGATGTCGTGGTTTGTCACGAACTACCGCACGCTCGTCACCTGGAAAGCTTCCACCAACCGTCTGATTGAATTCCAGCGCGCCATCCGCGCCGCCGAGCGCGAAGAAGAGCGCCGCGCCGGCGTGCGGGATGTCGAGGTCGAAGCCGCCGCCGTACCCGCCATCGAAGCCCGCGGCCTCGCACTGAACCTGCCGAACCGCAAGCCCGAAGACTTGCTGGTCGAACCCTTCGACATGACGCTCGCGCGCGGTGAGCGTGTGCTCATCAACGGCCCGTCGGGCTGCGGCAAAAGCACGCTGGTGCGCGCCGTGGCCGGCATCTGGCCGTACGGCAGCGGTCGCATCGAGGTGCCGGACGATGCTCGCGTGCTGTTCCTGCCACAGCGCAGCTACCTGCCGTCGGGCACGCTGGCCGATGCGCTGTCGTATCCGGATTTGGCCACCCAGTACACCGCTGAGCGTCTGACCCAGGTGCTGAACGCATGCCGGTTGCCGACACTGGTCAATCTGCTGGACGAGGTCAGCAACTGGAGCCTGCGCCTGTCGCCTGGCGAGCAGCAGCGCCTGGCTTTTGCTCGTGCGTTGCTGCAACGCCCCGATTACCTCTTCCTCGACGAGGCCACCAGCGCACTCGACGAAGACACCGAGGCGTTCATGTACAGCCTGATGCTCGAATCGATGCCCGATGTGACGATTGTCAGCGTGGCGCACCGCAGCACCGTGGCACGTTTCCATCATCGCCGCCTGCGCTACGTCCCCGAGGGCAATCCGTTGACTGCGGTAAGCTATCGGGTGGTGGAAGAACCCGCGCACATGGCGCTGGCGGCTTCCTGAAGCACCGTTTTCCGACTCGACGAGACGTTTTTCATGGCCGGACTTTCCGCCGACACCCCACACCCGACCGGTATTACCGTCCACACGCAATCGCGCGTGCTGGAAATTGCCTTCGCCGATGGCAAGCAGTTCAGCCTGCCTTTCGAATACTTGCGCGTGCTGTCGCCGTCGGCAGAAGTGCAGGGGCATGGGCCCGGACAGGAGGTTCTGCAGACCGGCAAGCGCGAGGTGGGCATCGTCGGCGTGGAACCGGTCGGCAATTACGCGATCCGGCCACTGTTCTCCGACGGTCACGATTCCGGCATCTACGATTGGGCTTATCTGTACCGCCTCGGCGTCGAACACGACGCACTCTGGCAAGCGTATCTCGATCGTCTGGCCGCCGCCGGTGTCGACCGTGACGCCCCGATGGCAGCGAACGCCGGCCACGCCTGTGGTCACAGCCACTGATTACCAATTCACTTTGCGGCGCCGTTGCGCTGCGTCCGTATCCCTTTCTGTCATGAGCCAAACCCACTTCGGATTCCAGCAGGTCGATGAGCAGGAAAAGGCCGGCAAGGTTGCCGGCGTGTTCCATTCCGTCGCGAGCAAGTACGACGTGATGAACGACCTGATGTCCGGCGGCCTGCACCGCGTGTGGAAAATGTTCACCATTGCCCAGGCAGCAGTGCGGCCCGGCTACAAGGTGCTCGATATCGCTGGCGGCACGGGTGATCTGGCGAAGGCCTTCGCGCGCCAGGCAGGTCCGACCGGCGAGGTCTGGCTGACCGACATCAACGAGTCGATGCTGCGCGTCGGCCGTGACCGGTTGCTCGATGCTGGCGTGCTCACCCCCACCGCCCTGTGCGACGCCGAGCACATTCCCTTTCCGAATGCTTACTTCGATGTGGTGACAGTGGCATTCGGCTTGCGCAACATGACGCACAAGGATCGCGCGCTTGCTGAAATGCGCCGTGTGGTGAAGCCGGGCGGCAAAGTCATGGTGCTGGAGTTTTCCAAGGTGTGGCAGCCGCTGGAGAAGGCCTATGACCTGTACTCGTTCAAGGTACTGCCCTGGTTGGGCAGCAAAGTGGCGGGCGACCCCGAGAGCTACCGCTATCTGGCCGAGTCCATCCGCATGCATCCGGATCAGGAAACGCTCAAGCAGATGATGGAACAGGCCGGATTCGACTCGGTCGAATACTTCAATCTGACAGCGGGTGTCGTGGCTCTGCACGTCGGCCGTCGCCTTTAAGTGTTGCCGTCGTTCCACCGGATGGGCGATGTAGCGCGTTGCGGCGATATGCCACGATCCTTCCCATTGAATTTCGGCGTTGACGTCTTCATCTAGTGGCGTCACTGCCACTGGAGAGAAGACAGCGATGAGTTTGCATTGGGGTGGAAAATTGATGGCGGGCGCGCTGGTCGCGACGCTCGCACTGGGCACGGCAATCGATGCCAACGCCAAGCGCATGGGTGGCAGCCGCAGCATCGGCAAGCAGTCGTCCACCGTGACGCAACGCCAACAGACGCCGCCGGCCACAACGCCGTCGCCGACACAGCAGGCCGCACCGGCCGCGCAACCTTCACCGTCCGCACCGGCTCCGGGCGCTCCGGCCGCAAAGCCCGGACGTAACTGGGGCGGCATGCTCGGTGGCCTGGCAGCCGGTCTGGGTATCGGATACCTCTTGTCGAAGTTTGGTCTTGGCGCGGGCCTTGCCTCGTTGCTATCGAACCTGATCCTGATTGCGCTCGTCGCCTTCGTGGTGATGTGGATCATTCGCAAGGTGCGTGGCAGCCGTCCGCAAGGTCCCGCCTACGCGACGGGCGGCCCCTCCTTGGGTGGCGACCGCGAGCCGTACGTGCCGCAACCTGCAGCGCCGGCTCCGCAGGCGCCTACGCCGGCAGCCTCGTCGCTCAACACCGGCAATGCGTCGGGTTTGGGCGCTGGCGCCGCAACCGCAGCACAGTCGTGGAACCTGGGCGGTCCGGCCGCCTCGACCGCGCAGGCTGTCAACGCTCAACCGGCTGCAGCCGCGTCGCAGCAGCCGTGGGGCGTGCCCGCAGATTTCGACACGCAAGCCTTCCTGCGCAACGCCAAGGTGTACTTCATCCGCCTGCAGGCCGCTTGGGATGCGGGCAATCTCAACGACATCCGCGAGTTCACCACGCCCGAGATGTTCGCCGAGATCAAGATGGACCTGGCTGACCGCGGCACTTCGCCCAACAAGACCGACGTGGTCTCGGTTGAAGCCGAAATGCTCGGCATTGAAACGCAGGCCGCCGAATACCTCGCGAGCGTGCGCTTCTCGGGCATGATCCGCGAAGAAGCCAACGCGCCCGCACAGCCGTTTGCTGAGGTGTGGAACCTCACCAAGCCGACGCAGGGTGCGGGGGGGTGGGTCTTGGCGGGCATTCAGCAGTTGCAGTGATGCTGTAACAACTCGAAGCGCCGCAAAACGGTCGTTTCAACATTCCCCGTAAAATAGGGCCCGACCTTCTGGTTCGGGCCTTTTTGTTGCCCGCCGCGAGCCCGCTTCTTGCTGCTTTCCTGCTGTTTTTGCGCACCATCACCGCATGTCCTCGACAGCCACTTCGTCTCCGTTTCCGCTTGTGCTGATGCAGCCGCTGCTGCTCGCGCTCAACCATCTGCTGCGCCAGGAGCCCTGGGCGCAAGAGACGCTGCGCCCGTTTGCGGGCCGCGTGGCGCGCTTTGACCTGGCGCCGATCTCGATGACGTTGCAGGTGGACGCCGCCGGCCTGGTGACCGCTCCCGAGCCTGACGTTGAACCGGCCGTGACCGTTGTCGTGCCGCTTGCGGCCGCCGCTGCCGATTACGCCGCAGGCGGGCAGGCCGCCGTGCTAAAGCACGTGCGCATCGAGGGCGAAGCCGAGTTTGCCAACGTGCTGTCGACGCTGCTGCGCAACCTGCGCTGGGATGCGGCGGAAGATCTTTCGCGCGTGTTTGGCGATGTCATCGCGCAGCGCATGGTGAGCGGCGCGCAGGCTGCCCGTACCGAAGCCACGCGCGTGGGCCGTTCGCTGGCGGAATCGGTGGCGTCTTACCTGACTGATGAGCAACCGACGCTCGTGCGCCACGCGCGCCTTGCGCAGTTCGCCGCCGACGTGGCGGCGCTGCGAGATGCCGAGGCGCGTCTGGTCAAGCGGCTGGAGCGGCTCGAAAAACTTCCACGACCGGTCACCCGGATCGCACGTCAGGGTGAATCGGCATGACGCGCTTCTTCCGGTTGGGCAAGATCGTTTTCGTCATTCTCTATTACGGGCTGGATCAGCTGGCGTTGTCGGGCTTCAAGAGCCGCCGCATTCGCGGGCTGGTCTGGTTGCTGACGCTGGGCCGCAAGCCGAAGCTGCCCCGCGGCGAGCGCCTGCGCCTGGCGCTGGAGCAGCTTGGGCCCATCTTCGTGAAGTTCGGGCAGGTGCTGTCGACGCGGCGCGATCTGCTGCCGCCAGATGTGGCCGACGAACTCGCCAAGCTGCAGGATCGTGTGCCGCCGTTCGACCCGAAGGTGGCCGCCGCCATCGTGGAGAAATCGCTCGGCAAGCCGCTCTCGGCGCTGTTCCATCGTTTCGATCATCACCCCGTGGCGAGCGCGTCGATTGCCCAGGTGCATTTCGCCACATTGCGCGGCGGCCCCTTCGATGGTCGCGAGGTGGCGGTCAAGGTCCTGCGCCCGGGCATGCTGCCGGTAATCGACAGCGACCTCGCGCTGATGCGGGATCTCGCGACCTGGATGGAAAAGCTGTGGGCCGACGCCAAGCGCCTGAAGCCGCGCGAGGTGGTCGCCGAATTCGACAAGTACCTGCACGACGAGCTGGACCTGATGCGCGAGGCGGCCAACGCCAGCCAGCTGCGCCGCAATTTTGCCAAGTCCGACCTGCTGTTGGTGCCCGAGGTTTTTTGGGATTGGTGCACGTCCGAAGTGTTTGTGATGGAGCGCATGCACGGCATGCGGATATCGCACACGGAAGAGCTGCGTGCGGCCGGCGTCGACATGCACAAGCTCGCGCGCGACGGCGTGGAGATTTTCTTCACGCAGGTCTTCCGCGATGGCTTTTTCCACGCCGACATGCACCCCGGCAACATTCTCGTGAGCGTGGCGCCTGAGACGCTCGGCCGCTACATCGCGCTGGACTTCGGCATCGTCGGGGCGCTGTCGGAGTTCGACAAGAACTACCTCGCGCAGAACTTCCTGGCGTTTTTCCAGCGCGACTACCACCGCGTAGCGGTGTTGCATATCGAGTCCGGCTGGGCGCCGGAAGAAACACGCGTGGAAGAGCTGGAAGGTGCCATTCGCGCCTGCTGCGAGCCGTATTTCGATCGGCCGCTGGGCGAGATCTCGCTGGGTCTGGTGTTGATGCGGCTGTTCCAGACTTCGCGCCGCTTCAATGTGGAAGTCCAGCCGCAGCTTGTGCTGCTCCAGAAGACGCTGCTGAACGTCGAAGGGCTGGGCCGCCAGCTCGATCCGGATCTGGACTTGTGGAAGACGGCCAAGCCGTTCCTCGAACGCTGGATGCACGAGCAGATCGGCTGGCGCGGTTTTGTCGAGCGGCTGAAGGTCGAGGCGCCGCAATGGGCCAACAAGCTGCCGGACTTCCCGCGCCTGGTGCATCAGATTCTGGATCGCCACTCCCGGGAAGATGGAAACGCGCAGACCGCCGCGCTCACCGCGCTGCTTGCCGAGCAAAAGCGTACCAACCGGCTGCTGTCCGCCGCGCTGCTGTTCGTCGGCGGCTTCGCGGTCGGCATCATTGCGACGCATGTGCTGGCCTGGATGTCCCGCTACTGACCCGTGTTGAACTCTTGAGCGCCATGGCCGAACCGCCCGTCTTCCAATCCCGTGACGCAGCCGATCCCGCCTTCTGGGACGAACGCTTCACGCGTGAGCACACCCCGTGGGACGCGGCCGGTGTGCCCGCCGCCTTCCGGCAATTCTGCGAAGCGCAGCCTGCGCCGCTTTCCACACTGATCCCCGGATGCGGGAACGCCTACGAAGCCGGCTGGCTGGCCGAGCGTGGCTGGCCCGTCACGGCCATCGACTTTGCGCCGAGCGCCGTGGCATCGGCCAAGGCTGTGTTGGGCCCGCACGCCGAGGTGGTGGAACTGGCGGATTTCTTCGGCTTTTCGCCGGCTCGCTCGGTCCAATGGATCTATGAACGCGCTTTCCTGTGCGCGATGCCGCGGCGCCTCTGGTCCGACTACGCCGTCCGCGTGGCGAAACTGCTTCCGCCTGGCGGATTGCTGGCCGGTTTCTTTGCCGTGGTGGAAGGCCGTGAAGCGGTGTTGAAGGGGCCGCCGTTCGAGATTACGCCCTCCGAGTTGGATGGGCTGCTGCTGCCTGCGTTCGAGCGCGTCAGCGATATGCCTATCGCCGAGGCCGATTCCATTCCCGTGTTCGCCGGGCGCGAGCGCTGGCAAGTCTGGCGCCGCCGCGCCGATTGACCCGTCATCCGGGCCAGTGTTGGTGCGAAGCAACATGGGTCATGGTCAGGGAAAAGCCTGCCTGCGCCCGTTGCGGGCCGTCGCACAAAAATCTGGCAAACGGGGCGGCATTCGTGGTCGCACCGATGCCCCGCCGCGCGGTCCCATCGCTATAATCCGGCCACTTTGCCCGGCGCCCAGCGGCCCCAAGCCGGGACGCCCTGGGGTCTTCCCGCTTCTTTCCGCGCTGCCATGCTGATCTGGTTTGTCATTGTTTACTGGGTGATTTCGGTCGGGATCGGCCTCTGGGCGGCGCTGCGCGTGCGCAATACCGCCGATTTCGCCGTGGCTGGCCGCAGCCTGCCGTTCTACGTCGTGACCGCCACGGTGTTCGCCACCTGGTTTGGCTCCGAGGCGGTGCTCGGGATTCCCGCAGAATTTCTCAAGGACGGCCTGCACGGTGTGGTGGCCGATCCGTTCGGTTCGTCGTTGTGCTTGGTGTTGGTGGGTCTGTTCTTCGCCAAGCCGCTGTACCGGATGAACCTGCTCACCATTGGTGACTTCTATCGCAACCGCTTCGGCCGCGTCGCAGAAACGCTGACCACCCTGTGCATCGTCGTGTCGTACCTGGGCTGGGTGGCAGCGCAGATCAAGGCGCTGGGGCTGGTGTTCTACACCGTGTCTGACGGCGCGGTTTCGCAAGACCTCGGGATGATGATCGGCGCGGGCAGCGTGCTCGTGTACACGCTGTTCGGCGGCATGTGGTCGGTGGCGGTGACGGACTTCATCCAGATGATCATCATCGTGATCGGCATGCTGTACATCGGCTGGGAAGTGTCGGGTCAGGCCGGTGGCGTCGGCACGGTGGTGGCGCACGCGGCGGCTTCGGGCAAGTTTTCGTTCTGGCCGGCGTTCAATCCGATCGAAATCATCGGCTTCGTGACGGCGTGGATCACCATGATGCTCGGCTCGATCCCGCAGCAGGACGTGTTCCAGCGGGTGACGTCGTCGCGCACCGAGCGCATCGCCGGCACAGCTTCGGTGCTGGGCGGCGTGCTGTACTTCATGTTCGCGTTCGTGCCGATGTTCCTGGCGTATTCCGCCACGCTCATCGACCCGCAGATGGTGGCAAAGTACATCGATACCGATTCGCAGATGATCTTGCCGAACCTGGTGCTGCAGCATGCGCCGATCTTTGCGCAGGTGATGTTCTTCGGCGCGCTGCTTTCGGCTATCAAGAGCTGCGCCAGCGCGACGCTGCTCGCGCCGTCCGTGACGTTTGCCGAAAACGTGCTGCGCCCGTTGTTGCCGAACATGGACGACAAGCGCTTCCTGCGCGTCATGCAGGCCGTGGTGCTGACCTTCACGGTGCTGGTGACGCTGTTTGCGCTGAACTCGCACCTGTCGATCTTCCACATGGTCGAAAGTGCTTACAAGGTAACGCTGGTGGCTGCCTTCGTGCCGCTGGCCTTTGGCCTGTTCTGGAAGCGCGCGACGAAGCAGGGCGGTCTGCTGGCGATTATCCTGGGCCTCGCGGCATGGATCTGGTGCGAAGTGTTCCTGCCCAATGCGATGCTTCCGCCACAATTGGTTGGCCTCCTGGCCAGCTTCGGCGCAATGGTCGCTGGCTCGCTCGGGCCGCAATGGATCGCGAACCGTGCTCCAACGACCAAGGCCGCCACGCAAGCCTGAGCGTGCAGTCAGGGCGTGCGCGGCGTGCCACTTTGTCGCACGTCACCTTCGCCCACGCCGAATCTGCGGTCTGGAATTCCCTCAAAAGGGTTTATAATTCAAGGCTTTGCGCGCCAGCACTTGTATGGCGCGCAGTTGCCCCAATCTCGCGTAAGCCCGTGCGTGTGCGCAGTTCCCGCATCGCGTCCCTGGTATGCGCGGGCAATCCAATCGCTTTCTTGTCATTTGTTTGCTTCTGGGTGAGGACACCATGCCGATCTATGCTTATCGATGCGACGCCTGCGGCCACGCCAAAGATGTGCTGCAGAAGATGAGCGACGCTCCGCTGACGGATTGCCCCGCATGCGGCGCGCCGGCGTTCAAGAAGCAGCTCACCGCTGCAGGCTTCCAGCTCAAGGGATCGGGTTGGTACGTGACGGACTTCCGCGGCGGTTCCGGTGGTGCATCGGCTGCCGCAGGTGGCAGCGGTACGGCGGCCCAGACGGATGCCGCAGCGCCGACCGCCGCCGCACCGGCTGCGTCGTCGGACAGCGTGTCGTCCAGTGCCAGCGCGCCGGCTGCGTCCGGTGGCTGCGGCACGTCCTGCGCTTGCCACTGATTGCATCGCTTACCTTTTGGTTCATCGCCCATGAAACAGAAAACCAGCGCACTCAAGACATGGTTCCTGACCGGTCTTCTGGTGCTCGTCCCGCTCGCGATCACGCTGTGGGTGCTGTCGCTCATCATCGGCACGATGGACCAGAGCCTGGCGCTGCTGCCGTCGGCATGGCAGCCGGATCAGCTGTTCGGGCGGCGCATTCCTGGCGTAGGCGCGATTCTCACGCTGGCGTTCATCCTGATCGTGGGCGTGCTGGCGCACAACTTCATCGGCCAGAAGCTGGTGCTCTGGTGGGAAGCGCTTGTCGGCCGCATTCCCGTGGTCGGCCCGATCTATTCCAGCGTGAAGCAGGTGTCGGACACGCTGCTGTCGTCTAACGGCAATGCGTTTCGCAAGGCGCTGTTGGTGCAGTACCCGCGTGAAGGCTCGTGGACGATCGCCTTCCTGACCGGCCGCCCAGGAGGTGATGTCGAGAACCACCTGCAGGGCGAGTACGTCAGCGTTTACGTGCCGACCACGCCCAACCCGACGTCGGGCTTCTTCCTCATGATGCCCAAGGCCGACACCATCGAGCTGGACATGACGGTGGATGCGGCGCTCAAGTACATCGTGTCGATGGGGGTGGTGGCGCCCGACGCGCTGCCGCGCCGCATGGACCCGCCCGATGCCTCGCCACAGACGGAGGACCGGTCGCCGGCTCAAGGGCCGCGCGACCCTTCGAATCCGACCGCGCTGCCTGCAGAGGGCGGCGCCATCGCGGCACCCTGAGCCGGCGATACGAACGAAGTCAATTCGACGCCGGCCCCCCCGATCAACTTTCATGCGCGACGCTTTCTTGGCGGCGCGCTTCGCGGAAAACCAAAACATGCAAATGCGTACTCAATACTGCGGTCAGGTCACCGAACAACTGCTCGGCCAGAGCGTCACGCTGTCGGGCTGGGCCCATCGCCGTCGTGACCATGGTGGCGTGATCTTCATCGACCTGCGCGACCGTGAAGGTCTGGTACAGGTCGTGTGTGACCCGGACCGCCCGGAGATGTTCAAGGTGGCCGAAGGTGTGCGTAACGAGTTCTGCCTGCAGGTGAAGGGCGTCGTGCGCGCCCGCCCGGAAGGCACGACCAACGCCAATCTCACCAGCGGCAAGGTTGAAGTGCTGTGCCACGAGCTGACGGTGCTCAACGCTTCGGTCACGCCGCCGTTCCAGCTGGACGATGACAACCTGTCGGAAACCACGCGCCTGACGCATCGCGTGCTGGACCTGCGCCGCCCGCAGATGCAGTACAACCTGCGCCTGCGCTACAAGGTCGCGATGGAGGTGCGCAAGTATCTGGACGACAAGGGCTTCATCGACATCGAAACGCCGATGCTGACCAAGAGCACACCGGAAGGCGCGCGCGATTATCTGGTGCCGTCGCGCGTGAACGCCGGCCAGTTCTTCGCGCTGCCGCAGTCGCCGCAGCTCTTCAAGCAGATGCTGATGGTGTCGGGCTTCGACCGTTACTACCAGATCACCAAGTGCTTCCGCGACGAAGACCTGCGTGCTGACCGCCAGCCCGAATTCACCCAGATCGACTGCGAAACGTCGTTCCTGAGCGAGCAGGAAATCCGCGACCTGTTTGAAGAAATGATCCGCACGGTGTTCAAGAACACCATGTCGGTCGAGCTGGATGCCAAGTTCCCGGTGATGGAGTTCCGCGAGGCGATGGCCCGCTTCGGTTCGGACAAGCCGGACCTGCGCGTCAAGCTGGAGTTCACCGAGCTGACCGATGCCATGAAGGACGTCGACTTCAAGGTGTTCTCGGGCCCGGCCAACGCAGAGGGCGGCCGTGTCGTGGCACTGCGCGTGCCGGGCGGGGCGTCCCTGTCGCGTGGGGATATCGACGCCTACACAAAGTTCGTCGAAATCTACGGTGCCAAGGGCCTGGCCTGGATCAAGGTCAACGAAGTGGCCAAGGGCCGCGACGGCCTGCAATCGCCGATCGTGAAGAACCTGCACGACGCGGCCATCGCCGAGATCTTGAAGCGCAGCGGCGCGCAGGATGGCGACATCCTGTTCTTCGGTGCCGACCGCGCGAAGGTCGTCAACGATGCGATGGGCGCGCTGCGTCTGAAGGTCGGCCACTCGGACTTCGCCAAGAGCACCGGCCTGTTCGAAGACGCCTGGAAGCCGCTGTGGGTGATCGACTTCCCGATGTTCGAGTACGACGAGGAAGACGCGCGCTGGGTGGCCATGCACCACCCGTTCACGAGCCCGAAGGACGAGCACCTGGAATACCTGGAAACCGATCCGGGGAAGTGCATCGCCAAGGCTTACGACATGGTGCTCAACGGCTGGGAAATCGGCGGCGGCTCGGTGCGGATCTACCGCGAAGAAGTGCAGAGCAAGGTGTTCCGCGCGTTGAAAATCAACGATGAGGAAGCGCGTGCCAAGTTCGGCTTCCTGCTCGACGCACTGCAGTACGGCGCGCCCCCGCACGGCGGTATCGCGTTCGGTCTGGACCGCGTCGTCACGATGATGGCCGGTGCCGATTCGATCCGCGACGTGATCGCTTTCCCGAAGACGCAGCGTGCGCAGGATCTGCTGACGCAGGCACCGAGCCCGGTCGACGAAAAGCAGTTGCGCGAACTTCATATCCGTCTGCGCGCTGCCGAGGCAAAGGTCGCTGCACCCACGGCTGCAACGACCGCCTAAACGCCCGTCATCGCGCTCCACGACAAACCGCGCCGCCTGATAAGGGCGGCGCGGTTTGTTTTTGGGCGCCTGCATTGGGAACATTGCGTGCTAAACCGAATCTTTCGTTTCTGTCACGTTGGGTGACAACGAAGGAGGAGTGCTTAGATGGACTACATCGACTTTGCGCGCACATGGGTGGTCGCTCACGCCGAGTTCCTGTTGACGTGGTTGATTGCCGCGCTGGTGGTGATACTGCTGGCGTGGATCGAGATTCGCCGTGCCACGCGGCGTGCCGCCATCGCCATGACCGAGGCCGTGGCCACCACGGTTGCGGCCTGCGTGCCAGAAATTGCCGCAGCGGCGCAGAGTGCACATCCTGGCGTGCCTGCATCGGCAACGTCACCCTGCTTGGCTGAGGCGATGCGCGCACTGGGCGACCTTGCTGCCGAACGGATGCACTGGCTTCACGCCGTCGCGAACCTGCGTCTGCCCGAAGCGGCGCTGCCGCCAGCCGCACCGGGCATGCCGGTGCATCCGCTCGTCTACGACACGCCGCGCCCGCTGGCCGAAGCCCACTTAGCGGCAGAACGCCGGTTCGCCGATCACGCGCGCGTTCTGCAGGCGGAACGCCGCGCGCTCCAAGCGCTGGAAACTGCCGACCGGGAGGGCACCAGCGAATTGCATCGCATCGAGCGTGAGACGTCGGCCATTGTTGAGCGCTTCGACCAAGCCAACGCGCAATCCGAGCAGACCGATGTGCAGCGCTTTCTCATCCAGAAATTCAATACGCTTGGCAATCGCGAACGCGAGTTGACCACGCAGCTCGCAGCGCTGCGCCAACAACTCGCCGAGCGTACAGAGGCGTTGTGGGCGCAATCGCAGCGCGCGGCCGATGACTATGCTGCGATGCTCGATCCGCTACTGGCCGTCGCCCGCCGGGAGCTTGGTCACGAAACCTCGACGGACGAGACGGCACTGTGGCTCGCCCGCACGCGTACCGGCCAAGGGCCCCTGCGCGCGGTCTGATGGCTGCCGCGGCATGGCGGCCCGCCGAACGTCACGGTGGCACGCTTCTGGCTGCGGTAAGCTATTGCCTTGCAGCGCGATCGCGCCCTCCATCGAAGCACGCCCCCATGCCGCACAAGATCCCCGTCTCCGTTCTGGTCGTCATTCACACGCCCGATTTGCATGTGTTGGTGATGGAGCGGGCAGATCATCCGGGCTTCTGGCAATCCGTGACAGGCAGTTGCGACGCCCTCGACGAACCGCTGGCCGACACCGCCCGTCGGGAGGTGCTCGAAGAAACCGGCATTGATGCGGCCCAGCATCATCTGATCGACTGGGGTCACCAGATCGAATACGAAATCTACCCGCGCTGGCGGCACCGGTACGCGCCAGGCGTGACGCGCAACACCGAGCATTGGTTCGGCCTGCTGGTAAGCGGCAAGGTGCCCGTGCGCATGTCGCCGCGCGAGCATGTGCAGGCCGAATGGCTGCCTTACGAAGATGCCGCCGCGCGGTGCTTCTCGCGCAGCAATGCCGAAGCCATCTTGCAGTTGCCCGAACGCCTGGCTGCCTATCATGCCCGTCAAGCGGCACTGACAAAGGACCAAGCCTGACATGCTGCGTTTGCGCGTTGCCACCTACAACATCCACAAGGGCGTGACGGGCATCGCGCGGCGCGTGCGCGTGCATGACGTTCGGCAGGGCCTGCACACCATGGACGCCGACATCGTTTTTCTGCAAGAGGTGCAGGACCGCAACGACCGCCTGGTCGCCGCCGAGTTGTTCGACCCGAACTACACGCAACTGCGCTACCTTGCGACCGATGTCTATCCGCACACGGTCTATGGCCGCAACGCTGTCTACGAGCACGGGCATCACGGCAACGCCATCCTGTCGCGATTTCCGATCCTGCTGTCGGAAAACCTGGATATCTCCGATCACCGTTTCGAGCAGCGCGGCCTGCTGCATGCCGTCACCGATCTCGGCTTCGGAGAGGTGCATTTGCTGTGCGCGCACTTCGGCTTGTTTGCCCGCAGCCGGCAGCGGCAGGCGGAGGCACTCGTCGATCGCGTGCGTTCGGTCGTGCCACCCGATGCGCCGCTCGTGGTGGCGGGCGATTTCAACGATTGGAACAACCGGCTCGATCGCATGATTTGCCAGGCGCTGGGTGCGACCGAAGTGGCCGACAAGGCCGCCGATGCGCGCCCGGTCCGCACCTTCCCCAGCCAGATGCCATGGCTGCGGCTGGACCGCATCTATGTGCGCGGTTTCGATATTGAACGTGCGCACGCGCTGACGGGCCGCGAGTGGGCACAACGCTCCGATCACGTGCCCCTGCTGGCTGAACTGGCGCATCCATGAAGGTCGTGCGCGATGCGGGTCCGCTGCGCTCCGAATGGCGGCGGGGTAAGCCCCTGCCGGGCAACCACGTCGACCTGCTGCGCGGCGGCGCTGAATTCTTCCCCGCACTGATCCAGGCCATCGATGCTGCGCAGCGCCGCGTCGCACTCGAGACCTACATCTACACCGACGATGCCACCGCCCACAGCGTGACCGAGGCGCTCGCCCGCGCGGCGCGGCGCGGCGTGGATGTCCACCTGACCCTCGACGGCTTCGGCACCGGCCTGCTGCCCGCGACCATCGCCACGATGCTGAAAGAGGCGGGCGTGCGGTTGCGTATCTATCGACCGCTGCGCGGTTTCCGCCTGCAACGCCGCCACCTGCGACGGCTGCATCGCAAGATCGCCGTCATCGATGATGACGTGGCGTTCGTGGGCGGCATCAACATCATCGACGACCTGAACCACGCGCCATTCAACGACACCGCGCTGGGGCCGCGTTACGACTTTGCGGTGCGGGTGCAGGGGCCACTGGTCGCGCAGATTGCGCTGACCGTCGACCGGCTCTGGTGGCAGATGGGCGTGCGCGCCGGCATGCGCGAGGTGGGCGTCACGGGCGTCGCCGCAGAATTTCCGGTGATCACCGATACGCCGCGGCCACGGCATCGAGGCGCATCCGGCCAAGAAAGTGAGCGCGCACCGGGCAACGTATTGGCCTCGCTGGTGCTGCGCGACAACGTCCGCAACCGGCGTGCGATCGAACGCGAATATCTGCGCGCGCTGGGCGCAGCGCGGCAGGAGGTGATCATCGCCAACGCGTACTTCTTGCCGGGCGTGCGTTTCATGCGGGCGCTGTCTGCATGCCGACGGCGCGGTGTGCGCGTGCGCCTGTTGCTGCAAGGGCAGGTCGAATACCGGCTGCAGCACTATGCAACGCGTTCGCTGTATCACATGCTGCTGCGCGACAACGTCGAGATCCACGAATACACCGCGAGCTTTCTGCACGCCAAGGTGGCCGTGGTGGATGACCGCTGGGCGACGGTGGGCTCCAGCAACATCGACCCATTCAGCCTGCTGCTTGCACGCGAAGCGAACGTAGTGGTGTGGGATGCGACCGTCGCCAACGAACTGCGCGCGGCACTCGAAGATGCCATCGCCCGTCACGCACGCCGCATCTTGGCGGATGAGCATGCCGCGCGCCGCTGGTGGTGGCGCTTCGCAGATTGGTGCGCCTATCGGCTCGTGCGCCTTGGCGTGGTCATCAGCGGGCGCGCGGCGCACTACTAGCAGTCACATACCTACAAAACACAACAAGACGGAGGAGACATGCAAGTCATCACAACGGATGCGGCCGCGCGCTTGGTGCAGCCGGGGTGGACGGTGGCCTGCGCAGGGTTTGTCGGCGCGGGCCATGCAGAGGCGGTCACGCACGCGCTCGAGCGCCGGTTCCTGACCACCGGCGAACCGCGGGACCTTACGCTCGTCTACTCCGCCGGGCAGGGCGATCGCGCCACGCGCGGCGTCAACCACTTCGGCAATCCCGGAATGACACGCTGCGTGGTGGGCGGGCATTGGCGCTCCGCCACACGATTGGCGGACCTGGCGCTCGCCGAGCAGTGCGATGCTTTCAACCTGCCTCAAGGCGTGCTCACGCATCTCTACCGCGCCATCGCGGGCGGCAAGCCCGGTGTGCTGACGAAGATGGGCCTGCACACCTTTGTCGACCCGCGCACGGAGCTTGACGCGCGCTATCACGGTGGAGCTATCAACAACCGCGCCAAGGCAGCGCGAGCTGCGGGTAAGGCGTCGTGGGTCGAGTACGAGCGCTTTCGGGGCGAAGACTATCTCTTCTACCCGAGCTTCCCGTTGCACTGCGTCTTCCTGCGCGGTACGACTGCCGACCCACGCGGCAACATCAGCACGCACGAAGAAGCCTTTCACCACGAACTGCTGGCCTTGGCGCAAGCTGCGCGCAACTCCGGCGGGATCGTCATCGCGCAGGTGCGTCGGCTCGTCGATCGGCATGACAACCTGCAGGCGATCCACGTGCCGGGCATCCTCGTCGACTACGTGGTCGTTGCTGACGATCAAACCGAACACCAGATGACCTTCGGCGAAGCGTTCAATCCGGCCTATATCCGCCCTTGGCAAGGCGAAGCAATCCAGCTCAAGGAAGACGCCATCGAAGCGAGCGAGGCGCTGGAGGCTAATCACCACGGCGCGCTCGACGCCCGCACGCTGGTGCAACGCCGCGCCGTGCTGGAACTGATCGCGCAGCAACCACGCGTCGTGAACCTCGGCGTGGGCATGCCCGCGGCCGTCGGCGCCCTGGCTGAACAGGAGGGGGCGCGCGGTTTCACACTGACTGTGGAGGCCGGCCCCATTGGCGGTACGCCGGCAGATGGCCTCAGCTTCGGCGCGTCGGCCTATCCCGAAGCGGTCGTGGATCAGCCCGCGCAATTCGACTTCTACGAAGGGGGCGGCATCGATCTCGCCATCCTCGGACTGGCGGAATTGGACGGCGCCGGCAACGTCAACGTCAGCCTGTTCGGCGAGGGCGGTGACACCATCGTTGCGGGCGTGGGGGGATTCATCAACATCACGCAGAGCGCGCGCTCCGTCGTGTTCATGGGCACACTCACCGCCGGCGGCCTCCAGGTCGAAGCCGAAGACGGCAAGCTGCGCATCGTGCGCGAAGGGCGGCTCAAGAAGATCGTGCCAGCGGTATCGCACCTCACCTTCAACGGGGAATATGCGGCCCGGTCGGGCATTCCTGTGCGCTACGTGACCGAGCGCGCCGTCTTCGAGATGCGTGACGATGGCCGCGGCGCCCGGCGTCTCACTCTCACAGAAATCGCGCCTGGCATCGACCTACAGCGGGACGTACTGGATCAATGCGCCGCGGACGTTGCCGTGGCAGCCGACCTCCGTGAAATGGACGCGCGCATCTTTCGCCGCGGCGCCATGTATGCCGGCATCACGCCAGCCTGATTTTCCGGCTGTTTATTTACTGACGGGTAGCACTAGAAAATCCGTCGGATATGCTGCGCCAAGCCCGTCTTATGGGTGCGGCGCACACCCCGCAAAGCCTTTGCTCTAAAGGGTTTGCAGGATTCGCGCTGCGCCGCGCAAGGTGCCGATTCAATGTCGCCATTTAGATGGCGCTTTCTAATAAAACACTTGCCGCTCAAAGGCCCCCTGTAAATAATTGAACGACCGTTCGATTTTGGGCTAGAGTGTTTGCGCAGGCTGGTTTACAGTCCTGCCCGGCACGCAAAAGGCGCCCTGCAGCAAGCCAATTTTCTCGCGTGTCACGCCCCAGAAAAGAACGGAGAGAAATCATCATGCGTCACCCGACCGCTCGTCTCGAATCGAATCACGCAGCAGCTACGCCGATGCGCAAGGGCGAGCTGACACGTGCAGCGATTCTCGATGCCGCGCTGGAACTGGCCTCGCGCGACGGACTGGAAGGATTGACGATCGGTGTGCTCGCGGAGCGCATGCAGATGAGCAAGAGCGGGGTGTTTGCACACTTCGGCTCGCGTGAGGATCTGCAGGTGGAAGTGGTTCGCGAGTATCACAAACGGTTCGAGCAGGAAGTCTTCTACCCCAGCTTGACGGAACCGCGCGGTCTGCCGCGCCTGTGGAGCATGGTGCGACGCTGGATGGAGCGCCGCATTCAGGAAGTGACCACGGGCTGCATCTACATCAGCGGCGCGGTGGAGTACGACGATCGTGCCGAAAGCCCGGTGCGTGACGAACTCGTCAAGAGCGTGACGATCTGGCGTGCGGCATTGGCCCGTGCGATCGCTCAGGCAAAGGAAGAGGGCCACCTGCGTGCAGAAGCGGACCCGCAATTGATGCTCTTCGAGATGTACAGCCTGGAGTTAGGGCTGCATCACGATGCGCGTTTCCTGCGGTTGCCGAACAGCGCCGAACTGGCCATGGTGGCGCTCAACAAACTCATTCAGTCTTACCGAACCTGACGCGGCATCGCACACCTAGCGGTCGCGCAGTACACACCAAGGAGTTGCAAGATGGGTCAATACACCGCACCGCTGCGTGACATGCAGTTTGTTCTCCATGAGCTTCTCGGCGTCGAGAACCACCTGAAGGAGATGCCGCAGCACGCGGAGATCGATGCCGACACCATCAACCAGGTGATCGAAGAAGCCGGCAAGTTCTGCTCTGAAGTCATCTTCCCGCTCAATCAATCCGGCGATCGCGAGGGCTGCACGTACCACGGCGATGGCGTGGTGACTGCACCCAAGGGTTTCAAGGAAGCCTATCAACAGTACGTCGAGGCCGGCTGGCCCTCGCTGGGCTGCGATCCCGAGTACGGCGGCCAGGGTCTGCCCATCTTGATCAACAACGCGCTGTACGAGATGCTGAACTCGGCCAACCAGGCCTGGACGATGTATCCGGGCCTGTCGCATGGCGCCTACGAAGCCTTGCACGCACACGGCACCGACGAGCTCAAGCAGCGGTATCTGCCGAAGCTGGTGTCGGGCGTGTGGACTGGCACGATGTGTCTGACCGAGCCGCATTGCGGCACCGACCTGGGCATCCTGCGCACCAAGGCTGAACCGCTGGCCGATGGCTCGTATGCCATCACGGGCACGAAGATCTTCATCTCGGCGGGCGAGCACGACCTGGCCGAGAACATCATTCACCTGGTGCTGGCACGTCTGCCGGACGCGCCGGGCGGCACGAAGGGCATCTCGCTGTTCGTTGTGCCGAAGTTCATTCCCGATGCCAGCGGCAATCCGGGCGAGCGCAACGGCGTGAAGTGCGGCTCGATCGAACACAAGATGGGCATCCACGGCAACGCCACCTGCGTGATCAACCTGGATGGTGCAAAAGGGTGGATGGTCGGCGAGCCGAACAAGGGCCTGAACGCCATGTTCGTGATGATGAACGCAGCGCGCTTGGGCGTCGGCATGCAGAGCCTGGGCCTGACCGAAGTCGCTTACCAAAACTCGGCTGCCTACGCCAAGGAACGCCTGCAGATGCGTAGCCTCTCGGGCCCGAAGGCACCGGACAAGCCGGCCGACCCGATCATCGTGCACCCGGATGTGCGCCGCATGCTGCTGACGCAGCGTGCCTTCGCCGAAGGCGGCCGGGCATTCAGCTACTGGATCGCCCTGCAGATCGACCGCGAGCTGTCGCACAAAGACGAGTCCGTGCGCAAGGACGCGGCTGACCTGGTCGCACTGCTGACGCCGATCGCCAAGGCCTTCCTGAGCGACAACGCATTCATCGCCACCAACGAAGGCATGCAGGTGTTCGGTGGCCACGGCTACATCGCCGAGTGGGGCATGGAGCAATACGTGCGCGACGCCCGCATCAACATGATCTACGAAGGCACGAACACCGTGCAGTCGCTGGACCTGCTGGGTCGCAAGATCCTGGGCGACATGGGCGCCAAGATGAAGAAGTTCGGCAAGCTGGTCCAGGACTTTGTGGAAGCCGAAGGCACGAACGAAGCCATGCAGGAATTCATCAACCCGCTGGCCGACATTGGCGACAAGGTGCAGAAGCTGACCGTGGAAATCGGCATGAAGGCCATGGCCAACCCGGACGAAGTCGGCGCCGCCGCTGTGCCGTATCTGCGTGTGGTCGGCCACTTGGTGTTTTCGTACTTCTGGGCCCGCATGGCCAAGATCGCCCTGGAAAAGCAAGACAGCGGCGACTCCTTCTACAAGGTCAAGCTCGCAACGGCGCGCTTCTACTTCGCCAAGCTGCTGCCTGAGACGGCTTCGCAGATCCGCATGGCACGTGCCGGCGGTGCGACGCTGATGGCACTCGAAGCCGATCTGTTCTAAACAGACGCATCCTCTTGAGGCGACGTGCACAAACGTCGCCTCGCTCGTCTCTTCCTCACCTTTCGCGAGGACACCATGACCCGCACTGAACTCCCCACCAGCGCGCAGCCGCAGGCCGGCCAGCGTTCCAACTTCCTCGTCCGGCGCGTTGCCGTGCTGGGCGCCGGCGTGATGGGTGCGCAGATTGCCGCGCACCTGATCAACGCCAAGGTTCCTGTCACGCTATTCGACCTGCCGGCCAAGGAAGGCCCCAAGAGCGGCATCGCGCTCAAGGCCATTGAAAACCTGAAGAAGCTGTCGCCGGCGCCGCTGGGCATCAAAGAGGACGCCAACCTCATCCAGGCTGCCAACTACGAAGACGACATCGAGCGCCTGCGCGATTGCGATCTCGTCATCGAAGCGATTGCCGAGCGCATGGACTGGAAGCACGATCTCTACAAGAAGGTCGCGCCGCACATTGCTGCGCATGCGATCTTTGCCTCGAACACGTCGGGTCTGTCGATCACCGAACTATCCGATGGCTTTGATGCTGAGCTGAAGTCGCGCTTCTGCGGCGTGCACTTCTTCAATCCGCCGCGCTACATGCACCTGGTCGAGCTGATCCCGACCGCACACACGCGCGGCGACATCCTCGACAAGCTGGAAACGTTCCTGACCTCCGCACTCGGCAAGGGCGTGGTGCGTGCGAAGGACACGCCCAACTTCATCGCCAACCGCGTCGGCATCTTCTCGATCCTGGCGGTGTTTGCAGAATCAGCCAAGTACGGTATTCCGTTTGACGTGGTGGATGACCTGACGGGTTCGAAGCTGGGCCGCGCCAAGTCGGCGACGTTCCGTACGGCCGACGTGGTGGGCCTGGACACGATGGCGCACGTCATCAAGACCATGCAGGACAACCTGAAGGACGATCCGTTCGCTCCGGTCTACGCCACGCCGCCCGTGCTGGCCAAGCTGGTGGAAGCAGGTGCCCTGGGCCAGAAGACCGGCGCCGGTTTCTACAAGAAGGAAGGCAAGGAAATCAAGGTGCTGGATCCGCAAAGCGGCCAGTACGGCCCGAGCGGCAAGAAGGCGGATGACATCGTCGTGCGCATCCTGAAGAAGGAGCCGGCTGAGCGCCTGAAGTTGCTGCGTGAATCGACCAACCCGCAGGCGCAATTCCTGTGGGCGGTGTTCCGCGACGTATTCCATTACATCGCGGTGTACCTGGAGCAGATTGCGGATTCGGCGGCGGAAGTCGATCTGGCGATCCGCTGGGGCTTCGGCTGGAACAGCGGCCCGTTCGAAGACTGGCAGGAAGCCGGCTGGAAGCAGGTGGCCGAGTGGGTCAAGGAAGACATCGAAGCCGGCAAGGCGCTGTCGAACGCGCCGCTGCCGCAGTGGGTGTTCTCGGGCCCGGTGGCGGACAACGGCGGTGTGCATTCGACGCAGGGTTCGTGGTCGGCGCATCAGGGCACGTTCCTCTCGCGTAGCACGCTGCCGGTGTACGGCCGCCAGGTGTTCCGTGCTCCGATCAAGGGTGCGACGACGGTCAACCCGCTCACCTATGGCAAGACCATCGAAGAGACCGATGCCGTGCGCATCTGGGTGGACGACGCGGCCGGTCAGGACGACGTGCTGATCGTTTCGTTCAAGAGCAAGATGAACACGATCGGACCGAGCGTCATCGACGGTCTGACGCGTGCCGTTGATCTGGCCGAAGCGGGCTACAAGGGCCTGGTGGTGTGGCAGCCGACGTCGCTCAAGCTCGGTGCGCCGGGCGGTCCGTTCTCTGCCGGTGCCAATCTGGAAGAAGCCATGCCGGCCTTCATGATGGGCGGCGCCAAGGGCATCGAGCCGTTCGTCAAGAAGTTCCAGGACGGCATGATGCGTGTGAAATACGCCGGCGTGCCCGTTGTGTCCGCGGCGTCGGGCATCGCACTGGGCGGCGGTTGCGAACTGCTGCTGCACTCGGCGAAGCGTGTGGCTGCGTTGGAAACGTACATCGGTCTGGTGGAAGTGGGCGTGGGCCTCGTGCCGGCAGGTGGTGGCCTGAAGGAGGCGGCTCTGGCGGCAGCCAAGGCTGCGCAGGCAGCCGGCAGCACGAACATCCTCCAGTTCCTGACCAATCGCTTCCAGGCCGCGGCCATGGCGAAGGTGTCGTCTTCCGCGCTGGACGCACAGAAGATCGGCTACCTGCAACCGACCGACACGATCGTGTTCAACGTGCACGAATTGCTGCACGTTGCGCGCAATGAAGTGCGTGCGCTGTCCGATTCGGGCTACCGCGCACCGCTGCGTCCGGTGGGCATTCCGGTGGCGGGCCGTTCGGGCATCGCCACGATCAAGGCGTCGCTGGTGAACATGCGTGACGGCGGCTTCATCTCGCAGCACGACTTCACGATTGCCTCGCGCATTGCTGAAGCCGTGTGCGGCGGTGATGTCGAAGCCGGTGCCCTGGTGGACGAAGAATGGCTGCTGGCGCTGGAGCGCAAGGCCTTCGTGGATCTGCTCGGCAGCTCCAAGACCCAGGAACGCATCATGGGCATGCTTCAGACCGGCAAGCCGGTGCGCAACTAATTGCCGCGACGACAGAGAGACAGGAGTTTCATCATGACCAAGCAACTGCAAGACGCCTACATCGTCGCCGCGACGCGTTCCCCGATCGGCAAGGCTCCGAAGGGCACGCTCAAGAACCTGCGCCCGGACGATCTGTTGGCGACCATCCTCAAGAGCGCTGTTGCACAGGTGCCGAACCTAGACCCGGCGTTGATCGAAGACGCCATTGTTGGCTGCGCGATCCCGGAAGCGCAGCAGGGCCTGAACGTGGCGCGTATCGGTGCGCTGCTGGCCGGCTTGCCGAACACGGTGGGCGGTGTCACCGTCAACCGTTTCTGCGCCTCGGGCCTGACCGCCGTGGCGATGGCTGCCGACCGCATCCGCGTGGGTGAATCCGACGTGATGATCGCCGCCGGTGTTGAATCGATGAGCATGGTGCCGATGATGGGCAACTCGCCGTCGATGTCGCCAGAGATCTTCACGCGCGACGAGAACGTCGGCATCGCCTATGGCATGGGCCTGACCGCCGAGAAGGTCGCCCAGCAATGGAAGATCTCGCGCGAGGCGCAGGACGCTTTCTCGCTGGCTTCGCACCAGAAGGCGCTGGCCGCGCAGCAAGCCGGCGAGTTCAAGGACGAGATCACCCCGATCGAGATCATTGAGAAATTCCCGAACCTGGGTACGGGCGCGATCGACATCAAGACCCGCACGATGTCGCTGGATGAAGGCCCGCGTGCCGATACGTCGGTCGAAGGCCTAGGCAAGCTGCGCGCCGTGTTCGCCAACAAGGGCAGCGTGACGGCCGGCAACAGCTCGCAGACGTCGGACGGTTCGGGCGCGTTGATCCTGGTGTCGGAGAAGATCCTCAAGCAGTTCAACCTGGTGCCGCTGGCGCGCTTCGTATCGTTTGCGGTGCGCGGCGTGCCGCCGGAGATCATGGGGATCGGCCCGAAGGAAGCGATTCCGGCCGCGCTGAAGGCGGGCGGCCTGACGCAGGACCAGATCGACTGGATCGAACTGAACGAGGCGTTTGCCGCGCAGTCGCTCGCCGTGATCCAGGACCTGGGCCTGGACACCAGCAAGATCAACCCGCTGGGCGGCGCGATCGCGCTCGGCCACCCGCTGGGCGCCACCGGTGCCATTCGTGCGGCCACGGTGGTGCACGGCCTGCGCCGTCGCAACCAGAAGTACGGCATGGTGACGATGTGCGTCGGCACCGGCATGGGCGCCGCGGGCATTTTCGAACGCATGTGACCCCACGTCAGGGGGAAGGATTAAGTTCTTCCCCCTGCTTGTAAATCGCCCGTCTCAACACGCATGATTGCGCAGGCGCGCGCAGTACTACATCAACAAGCGCGCCGAAGAACGCGGCCGGCACCTAGCCGGCATCGCGACAGAAGCGGAACCATGATTCCGCAACAGAGGAGACACACCACCGGGCGACCGGCGGTGCATCAAGAGGAGGGCGTGCGATGGGCAACACTATCGGCGACACAATCGTATTGACCGACGCGGCATGCGATATGCCACGCTCGATGATCGATCAACTGGGGTTGGGCGTAGTGCCGTTCCGCATTCGTGCGGGCGAATTGTTTGTGGAAGACCGCCGCGACGAGGTGGCGCTTCCGCAGCTCTATCGCAAATACCTCGTCGACAAGCAGGATCACTACGCTGAATCGATTCCGCTGCTCGAGCGCGAAATCGAAGACTTCCTGCTCAAGCACGTGGTCACGCAGCACGATCGGGCCTTGCTGCTGACCATTGCCAGTTCGCGCAGTCATTTCTACAGCCATGCAACTGGTGCGGTGGTAGGCACCACGGCCAAAAGCTTCAAGCCACGCAAGGATGCGGGCCGCTCAGGGCTGTTCGAGTTGACGGTGGTCGATACCGGCGCCATTGGCCCGGGCCAGGCGCTGATGGTGCATGAAGCCGCACGCATGCTGCGGGAAGGCGCAGAGGTACGTGACGTCGTGCACGTGATCGAAAACCGCCTGCGCGACGCCTCGCACGTCTATCTCGTGCCCGACGAGTTGCTGTACATGTACACGCGCGCCAAGCAGAAGGGCGAGAAGAGCATCACTTGGGGCCGCTACATGATGGGGACGGCGTTCAACGTGCGTCCGCTCATCCATATGCACCGGGGCGAGACGGAAGCCATCGCCAAGGTGCGCGGCTCGGAGGAAGGGATTCGCCGCCTGCTTGCGCATACCGAAACCATGATCGCCGAGGAGCGGCTGGCCACGCCCGTGGTGGCGATCACGTATTCCGGTTCGCTCGACACCGTACGCCGCATGGAACCCGTGCAAGCGTTGATGCGAACCGCACAGGACCACGGCGTGGAGGTACTGCTTGCGCCGATGAGCTTGACCGTGGCGTTGAACGTTGGGGCCAACGCGTTCTCCGTCGGTTATCTATCTGACTCTCCTGTGCCGATTTAGGGGCGCAGGTTTTACCTGGAGTTTTCATGTCGATTCGTACCGAGACTGCAGACGGCATCCTGACGCTGACCTTTGACCGCCTGGACCGCAAGAACGCCATCACGGCCGCGATGTATCAAACGCTGGCCGATGCTCTGGTGGCCGCCGAAACCGATCCCGCCATTCGCGTGATCGTGCTGACCGGTCATGAGAGCGTGTTCACGGCGGGCAACGATCTCGAAGACTTCATGAAGAATCCGCCCAAGGACGAGAGCGCCCCTGTGCACCAGTTCCTGCGGGCGATCAGCACAGCGAGCAAGCCGTTGATCGCCTCGGTGAGCGGCGCGGCTGTCGGCGTGGGTACGACCATGCTGCTGCATTGCGACCTCGTCTACGCATCCGATACGGCCAAGCTGTCGATGCCGTTCGCGCAGCTGGGTCTCTGCCCTGAAGCCGCATCGAGCTTGCTGCTGCCGCAGCTGGCCGGCTACCACCGCGCGGCTGACAAGCTCCTCTTCGGCGAGCCATTCGACGCGAACGAAGCGCGCGAGCTGGGCCTGGTCAACCGCGTGTTGCCGGCCGGCGAGCTGGATGCCTTCGTGCGCACGCAAGCGCGCAAGCTGACGTTGTTGCCGCCCGCATCGCTGCGCGCCACCAAGCGCCTGATGAAGGAGGGCGCTACGCCGCAGATCGCCGAGCGCATGTCGGTGGAAGGCAAGCAGTTCGGCGAGATGCTGCGTGCCCCGGAGGCGCGCGAGGCGTTCACGGCGTTCTTCGAAAAGCGCCGCCCGGACTTCTCCAAGTTCCACTGAGCGAATCGTTTCCTGCAAAAGAAAACCCGGCGCGACGCCGGGTTTTTTGTTGGGCGTGACCGTTCAGAGCGGCGGCAGCACGCGCGGCTTGCGGGTCTCGTCGGTCGCCACGTAGGTGAGGGTGGCTTCCGTCACCTTGACGGTGGCGTGCCGGCCGTTGGCGTGCATGCGTTGCGCATAGACTTCCACGTCCACGGTGATTGACGTGCGGCCTGTCTTCACCACGTTGGCGTAGAAGCTCACCAGATCGCCCACGTACACCGGCTGCTTGAAGACGAACGAGTTGACCGCGATCGTAGCCACCCGGCCGTTGGCGCGCACCACGGCGGGAATCGACCCTGCGATATCCACCTGCGACATGATCCAGCCGCCAAACACATCGCCGTGAACGTTGGCGTCGGAGGGCATGGGCATCACGCGCACGGCGGGTTGCTTGTCGGCGGGCAACGTGACGGTTTCAGGTGGGGCTTGGGTATCGGACATGATGATGCAGGGCAGCATTGAAGCAGAGGGAGGGCCCACCAGCGAGGCCAGGGCGCGCGCAGGTGATCGGTGGGAGAATACACAATCCGCTATTTTATTGCACCGCACATGCGCCGCTTTCCCGCCTCTTCCGAACCGCCTCCGCCGGGGGCTGCCCGCGGCGACTGGCGCACCATCAAGAGCCTGCTGCCGTATCTGCTGGCCTACAAATGGCGCGTGGCCCTGGCGCTCTCGTTTCTGATCGCGGCCAAGGTGGCAAACCTTGGCGTGCCGATGGTCATGAAACGGCTGATCGATTCCATGAACGTGTCGCCGTCCGATCCGCGTGCGCTGCTGGTGGTGCCGGTGGGCATCATCATCGGCTACGGGCTGCTGCGGCTGTCGACGTCGCTGTTCTCGGAGTTACGCGAAATCCTGTTTGCGAAGGTGACCGAGAGTTCTGTGCGCACGCTCGCGCTGCAGGTGTTCCGGCATCTGCATGCGCTGTCCCTGCGCTTTCACCTTGAGCGCCAGACCGGCGGCATGAGTCGCGACATTGAGCGCGGCACGCGCGGCATCCAGTCGCTCATTTCGTATTCGCTGTACAGCATCCTGCCGACGTTGGTGGAAGTCGGTCTCGTCATCACGTATTTCTTCGTGAAGTACGACGTGTGGTTCGCGCTCATCACGTTCTGCGCGTTGGTTAGCTACATCGTCTTTACGGTGACGGTGACGAACTGGCGCACGCATTTCCGCCGCAAGATGAATGAGCTGGATTCGCGCGCCAACCAGAAGGCAATCGATTCGCTGCTCAATTTCGAGACGGTCAAGTACTTCGGCAACGAAGACTACGAAGCACGTCGCTACGACGAGAACCTGAAGCACTACCGCGCCGCCGCCATCCGGTCACAGAACTCGTTGTCGGTGCTGAACTTCGGCCAGCAGTTCATCGTCGCCACGGCGCTCATCCTGATTCTGTATCGCGCCACGCAGGGTGTGGCGGCGGGGCACATGACGCTGGGCGACCTTGTGCTCGTCAACACGCTGATGCTGCAGATCTACATTCCGCTCAACTTCCTGGGCGTGATCTACCGTGAGCTGAAGCAGGCGGTGACCGACATGGACCGCATGTTCAATCTGCTGCAGACCAACCGCGAAGTGGCCGACAAGCCAGACGCCCCGCCGCTGACGGTGCATGCGGGCGAAGTGCGCTTCGCGCATGTCGACTTCAGCTACGAGGCCAATCGCCAGATTCTGTTCGATGTCGATTTCACGATTCCGGCCGGCACGACCACGGCGGTGGTGGGGCGGAGCGGTTCCGGCAAGTCGACGCTGGCGCGCCTGCTGTTCCGTTTCTATGACGTGAAGTCCGGCGCCATCCAGATCGACGGACAGGACTTGCGCGATGTCACGCAATCCAGCGTGCGCGCCGCTATCGGCATCGTTCCGCAAGACACGGTGCTCTTCAACGACAGCATCTATTACAACATCGCCTACGGGCGCCCCGATGCAAGCCGCGAAGAGGTGATCGAAGCCGCCCGCGCGGCGCAGATCCATCACTTTGTCGAATCGCTGCCCGACGGCTACGAGACGCAAGTCGGCGAGCGCGGCCTGAAGCTCTCCGGCGGCGAGAAGCAGCGTGTGGCGATTGCGCGCACCCTGCTCAAGCGTCCACCGATTCTCGTCTTCGATGAAGCGACGTCTGCGCTGGACTCGCGCACCGAGCACGCCATCCAGGAAGAACTGATGCGCCTGGCGCAGAACCACACCACGTTGGTCATCGCGCACCGCTTGTCGACCATCGTCCGTGCGCACCAGATCCTGGTGATGGAGCACGGTCGCATCATCGAGCGCGGCACGCATGAATCGTTGCTGCGTGCGGAAGGCCGTTACGCGCAGATGTGGCGCATGCAGGCGCGCGAGCCGGAGCGCGTCGCCGAAGAAACAGAAGACGCCCGAGCAGGTTGAGGGGAGAGACAACGCGATGGAACTGAAATGGCTGGAAGACTTCATCAGCCTGGCCGAGACGCGCAGCTTTTCGCGCTCGGCCGAATTGCGGCACGTGACACAGCCGGCGTTTTCGCGGCGGATTCAATCGCTCGAGGCGTGGCTCGGCAATGAGCTGATCGACCGATCAAGCTACCCCACCCGCCTGACCCCCGCCGGCGAGGTCTTCTACGAACAGGCGTTGGCGATGCTCGCCCAGGTAAGCGAGACGCGCGCACTGATGCGCGGCCAGCGTCCGGCCAGCGCGTCGACGATCGACTTTGCCGTGCCGCATACGCTGTCGCTCACGTTCTTCCCCGGCTGGCTTGCACAAGTGGAAGAAAAGATCGGCAAGCTGCAATGCCGCTTGCGCGCGCTCAACGTGCACGATGCCGTGATGACGCTGGTGGAGGGCGGTTGCGATCTCGTGATGGTCTATCACCATGCACGGCAGATGATCCAGCTCGACCCCACGCGCTACGACATGCTGGTGCTTGGCACCGAGCGCCTGTCTCCGTTTTCCAGGCCGGATGCAAGCGGGCGGCCGATTTATCGGCTCGTTCCGACCGCACGCAAGCCCATTGCCTACCTGAGCTACACGCCCAACGCTTTCCTCGGGCGCATGGTGGATGTGCTGCTGGAAAACTCGCCGGTGGCGCCGCTGCTCGACAAGTGCTACGAAACCGACATGGCTGAGGCGCTCAAGGTGATGGCGCTGGCCGGCCATGGCGTGGCCTTCCTGCCCGAGAGTGCCGTGCGCGACGACGTGGCAGCCGGACGCCTCGTGCGCGCCGAAGGCAAGGGCGGCGGTACGTTGTCGATCGAGATGGAAATCCGGCTTTACCGCGAGCACCCGCAAAGCGGCGCACACGACCGTCGACACCCCCAGTCCAAGCGGAAACGCGAGCTGATCGACACGTTATGGAGCGCGCTGGCGGACTGAACGGACACCCGGATTCGAGTAGAGGGTTATGCGCCTGATGCATAACCCGATGTAAAAACGGCATTGGATTTCGTTCTGGCCGGTCCCTAAGCTGGCGGGCATTTTGTGGGACTTGAAGGACCTTACCGAGGTCCAAAAAAGGAAGACAGCCATGTCCAATGTCGCATCTCCGTCGACACTCCAGCACGCCATCCCGTCCTATCTGCCGGCCGACAATCTCGGCCCGTGGGGCATCTATCTGCAGCAGGTCGATCGGGTCACCCCCTATCTCGGCTCGCTCGCACGTTGGGTTGAAACGCTCAAGCGCCCCAAGCGCGCGTTGATCGTCGATGTGCCGATCCAGATGGACGACGGCCGCATCGCCCACTTCGAGGGCTATCGCGTGCAGCACAATACGTCGCGCGGCCCGGGCAAGGGCGGCGTGCGTTTCCACCAGGACGTGACGCTGTCGGAAGTGATGGCGTTGTCTGCCTGGATGTCGGTGAAGAATGCGGCCGTGAATGTGCCGTACGGTGGTGCCAAGGGCGGTATCCGCGTCGACCCGCGCAAGCTGTCTTCCGGTGAACTTGAACGCTTGACGCGCCGCTACACGAGCGAGATCGGCATCATCATCGGTCCGAACAAGGACATTCCGGCCCCGGACGTGAACACCAACGCGCAGATCATGGCGTGGATGATGGACACGTACTCCATGAACGAAGGCTCCACCGCGACCGGCGTGGTGACCGGCAAGCCGATCGCGCTGGGCGGCAGCCTGGGCCGTCGCGAGGCGACCGGCCGCGGCGTGTTCGTGGTCGGCAGCGAAGCCGCACGCAATCTCGGCATCGACGTCAAGGGTGCGCGCATTGTGGTGCAGGGCTTCGGGAACGTCGGCAGCGTGGCCGCCAAGCTGTTCCACGACGCGGGCGCCAAGGTCATTGCCGTGCAAGACCACAAGGGCATCGTGTTCAACGGCAACGGCCTGGATGTCGACGCGCTGATCAAGCACGTTGACCACAATGGCAGCGTGGCCGGTTTTGCTGCCGAGACCGTCTCGCAAGACGATTTCTGGGCACTGGACTGCGAATTCCTGATTCCGGCCGCGCTTGAGGGTCAGCTCACCGCCAAGAACGCGCCCCATATCAAGGCAAAGATTGTCGTGGAAGGTGCAAACGGCCCCACGACGCCCGAGGCTGACGACATCCTGCGCGACCGCGGCATCCTGGTCTGCCCGGACGTAATCGCCAACGCCGGCGGCGTGACGGTCAGCTACTTCGAGTGGGTGCAGGATTTCTCGAGCTTCTTCTGGACCGAAGACGAGATCAACCAGCGCCTGGTACGGATCATGCAGGATGCCTTCCGTGGCGTCTGGCAAGTGGCGCAGGACAACAAGGTTACTCTGCGTACGGCGGCGTTCATCATCGCCTGTACGCGGATTCTGCAGGCTCGCCAAGAGCGCGGTCTGTACCCCTGATCGGCAACGCGCTGGTCAATACCGGCGCGGTGCTCCAACAGGGCACCGCACTGGTCTATCGCGTTGCTGCCGATCAGGTGGCTATGCGCGACGGTTGAAGAAAGCCGGTGCTCATGGGGCGAACCATAACGTTCCGGAGCGCCGCACCATGAGAAGGGCGATGGCGTCATCGTCGTCCTTCCCATCCTCAAGTCGGGTTCGTTAAGCGACAGAGAGCGCACATCGGGCGGGCTTTATTTCCCCTCGTTTTCCTTAGCAATTGGCGGTCATTCCGCTCAAGCAACCGTGCCCGCGTGCCGATGTTGCAGAGCGTCGCCATGTCTGGCCCTGCGCGTCTTTTCCGGTTTTCCGGAAAGCACAACGTAAGGTATCCGGTTGCTCGGAAAACACAGCTGCGGCAGGGTCCGCGCCAGAGGAAAAACTCCGTTGGATTCAACGATTTAGTGGCAACACCAATACTGTCGCCAAACGTTTTTTGGTACAGTCCCGTCTTTCTCTTTCATGGTCAAAAGGAGACTTTCATGAACCTCGCCAAGCTGGCAACCGTGGTTGCAGCCGTTGGTGTCGCCGTTGGTACGTTCGGCAGCGCTGCCCACGCAGAAGAGCTGACTGGTACGCTCAAGAAGATCAAAGACACCGGCACCATCACGCTGGGCGTGCGCGATTCGTCGATTCCGTTCAGCTACAACGTCGGCGGTGTCCGCACGATCGGCTATTCGTACGACGTCGCCACCAAGATTGCCGAGGACGTGAAGAAGCAACTCGGCCTGAAGGATCTGAAGGTCAACGAGATTCCGGTTACGTCCCAGAACCGCATCACGCTGCTGCAGAACGGCACCATCGATCTGGAGTGCGGTTCGACCACGAACAACCTCGAACGCCAAAAGCAGGCATCGTTTACGAACACCATCTTCATCATCGGTACGCGCATCATGGTGAAGAAGGATTCGGGCGTCAAAGATTGGGCAGACCTGAAGGGCAAGAACGTCGTGACCACCGCCGGTACGACTTCGGAGCGCCTGCTGCGCAAGATGAACGATGAGAAGCAGATGGGCATGAACATCATCAGCACGAAGGACCACGGCCAGTCGTTCCTGACGCTGGAATCGGGGCGCGCCGTCGCGTTCATGATGGACGACGCCCTGCTGTATGGCGAGCGCGCCAAGGCCAAGAACCCGGCCGATTGGGTGGTCGTTGCCAAGCCGCAATCGCGTGAAGCGTACGGCTGCATGGTCCGCAAGGATGACGCTCCGTTCAAGGCGCTGGCTGACAAGACCATTGCCGGCATGATGAAGGACGGCACGATCAATGCCGAATACAAGAAGTGGTTCGAGCAGCCGGTTCCGCCCAAGGGCGTGAACATGGAGTTCCCGCTGTCGGACGACATGAAGGCGCTGATCAAGAACCCGAACGACAAGGCTCTTGACTGATCGGCTCCCTCAACGGGCCTGATACAAGCGTCACCGAAACGGAAGGCAAAGGCCGGTTAACAGGTCTTCTCCCTTCCGTTTCTTTTTGAGGGAACCATCATGAATTACCACTGGAACTGGGGCGTCTTCTTTACGGAAGCCGCCCAGAATCAGACCTACTTGGACTGGCTGCTGGCGGGGTTGAAGACCACTGTCGTGCTCGGCCTGTCGTCCTGGATCATCGCGCTCGTCATCGGCTCCGTGCTGGGCGTGCTGCGAACGGTGCCGAACAAGTGGCTGTCGGGCCTTGCCGCAGCGTATGTGGAACTGTTCCGAAACATTCCACTGATCGTGCAGCTCTTCATCTGGTACTTCGTCGTGCCCGAACTCGTGCCGGGGGGCGACTACATCAAGCAGATGAACCCCAATACGTCGATGTTCCTGTGCGCCATGCTGTGTCTCGGTACCTTTACCGCGGCGCGTGTGTGCGAACAGGTGCGTTCGGGTATCAACTCGCTGCCGCGCGGTCAACGCAATGCCGGCCTGGCGATGGGCTTCACGCTGGCGCAGACGTATCGCTACGTGATGCTGCCGATGTCGTTCCGCATCATCGTGCCGCCGCTCACATCGGAATTCCTGAACATCTTCAAGAACTCCGCCGTGGCATCGACGATCGGTTTGCTGGAGCTGGCCGCACAGGGCCGCCAGCTGGTGGACTACACCGCGCAGCCGTACGAATCGTTTATCGCCGTGACGCTGATGTACATGCTGATCAATCTGACCGTGATGGGCCTCATGCGCTGGGTGGAAGCACGTTCCCGCCTGCCTGGCTTCATCGGTGGCAAGTAATCGAGGCGAGGACTCTCCATGGCTTATCACTTCGATTTCTCGTCCATCAACGGCGACAACATGCGCGTGCTCGGCGAGGGCATGCTCCTCTCGCTCGAGATCACAGGCACGGCCATCCTGGTCGGCATCGTCTGGGGCACCCTGCTGGCGATGATGCGGCTTTCGGGCGTCAAGCCGCTGCAATGGTTTGGGCAGGCGTACGTGAACCTCTTCCGGTCCATCCCGCTGGTGATGGTGCTGCTGTGGTTCTTCCTGATCGTGCCGCAGGTGCTGCAGAAGATCTTCAACCTGTCGCCTGCCACCGACATGCGCATGACGTCCGCGCTGGTCGCTTTCGCGCTGTTTGAAGCGGCGTATTACTCGGAGATCATCCGCGCCGGTATCCAGAGCGTGTCGCGCGGGCAGATGTTCGCAGCCTATGCGATGGGCATGACCTACGGTCAGGCCATGCGCCTGGTGATTCTGCCGCAGGCCTTCCGCAACATGATTCCGCTGCTGCTCACCCAGGCTATCGTCCTGTTCCAGGATACGTCGCTGGTGTATGTGAGCGCGCTGTCGGACTTCTTTACGCAGGCATACAACATCGGTGAGCGCGACGGCCGTATCGTCGAGCTGCTGCTGTTTGCCGGCTTGTGCTATTTCGTGATCTGCTTCGGCGCCTCCGTGCTGGTGAAGCGACTTCAGAAGAAGGTGACCCAATGATCGAGATCAAGAACGTTTCCAAGTGGTATGGCGCCTTCCAGGTGCTGACCGATTGCACCACCAGCGTGAAGAAGAGCGAGGTGGTGGTGGTGTGCGGCCCGTCGGGTTCGGGCAAGTCCACGCTGATCAAGACCGTCAACGCGCTGGAGCCGTTCCAGAAGGGCGAGATTCTGGTCGACGGCACGTCCGTCGGCGCCAAGGGCACCAATCTGCCGAAGCTGCGTTCGCGCGTGGGCATGGTGTTCCAGAACTTCGAGCTGTTCCCGCACCTGTCGATTACCGAAAACCTGACGATCGCACAGCAGAAGGTGCTGGGCCGTTCCAAGGACGAGGCAACCGCCAAGGGCTTGAAGTATCTCGAGCGCGTTGGCCTGAAGGCACACGCAGCCAAGTACCCCGGCCAGCTGTCGGGCGGTCAGCAGCAGCGTGTCGCGATTGCCCGCGCGCTGTCGATGGACCCGATCTGCATGCTGTTCGACGAGCCGACCTCCGCGCTGGACCCGGAAATGGTCAACGAAGTGCTCGACGTGATGGTCGAGCTGGCCAAGGAAGGCATGACCATGATGTGCGTGACTCACGAAATGGGTTTCGCGCGCAAGGTGGCCAACCGCGTGATCTTCATGGACCAGGGCCGCATCGTTGAAGACTGCGAGAAGGAAGAGTTCTTCGGCAACATCGACGCGCGTTCCGATCGCGCCAAGCAGTTCCTGTCGAAGATCCTGTCGCACTGAAAATCGCTTCACGATCCTACTGCGCGACCCGATCTTGTCCCTGCGATGCTCGCCGTACCTATGTACGGCTGCGCTTCTCGGACCAACCTCGGGCCGCTCGCTACGGATCCTGAACCGATTTAAGCGCCGGGTTGGAGGCAACAAAAAGCCGCTCTCTCAGGAGCGGCTTTTTGTTGGGCGAAGATCGTGTCAGGTGCAAGCCGTATTGGCCGCATTGGCGATCTGCACGGCTTCCGGAATCGGCACCTTGGTCGCCATCGTGGCTTGGCCCGATTCGAACATCAGCAGCTCGCCCGGGGCGAATTGCGTCCAGACTTCGTTGTCGGTAAGCGGCGCAGTGGCGATGACAGCCACCCGATCGGCCGGCGTCGTGTATTTGGCGAAGTCGATCGTCATGTCGGCGTCGATCAGATGCGCCGTCGAGAACGGCCACTGCCGCACGATGTAATACAGCCGCGTCGAGCAATGCGCGAACTGCGCCTGCCCGTTGCACAGCAGGAAATTGAACACCCCGTAGCGGGTGATTTCCTTGGTGATGTCGGACAGCGCGTAGAACAGCTCGTTGAGCGGCGGCTGCGACCCGGGAAAGCGCTTGCGCAGCGCCTGCATGATGAAACAGAAGGCGAGTTCGCTGTCGGTATCCCCCACAGGCTGGTAGACGCCCGAAAGGAATGGCGAGAAGTTCTTCAGGTCGCCGTTGTGGGCAAAGATCCAGTGCCGGCCCCACAGCTCGCGCATGAAGGGGTGGCAGTTTTCCAGCCGCACCGTGCCCTGCGTCGCCTTGCGGATGTGCGAGATGACGTTCTTCGACTTGATCGGATAGCGCTTGACGAGCTCCGCCACCGGCGAGGTGCCGGCCGACTGATTGTCGATGAACAGGCGGCAGGCCTTGTCCTCGAAGAAGGCGACGCCAAAGCCGTCGGCATGGTGGTCGGTGACGCCACCGCGCGCGGCGAACCCCGTGAACGAGAACGTCACATCGGTCGGTTCGGCGCAGTTCATGCCCAGCAGCTGGCACATGGTGGGGGAAAAGTCGGATGCAATAAAATATTCATTATCCTGCCGGCCGCCGGGGGTGCCAAGCGCCTTCGTCTTCACGGCGCCGCCCCTGGGGGCCGGGCGTTGCGCACATGCCGCACGCCATGCCTCCAGACTGCCTCAACCGGAACTCATTCGCATGAAGCTCGACCGCACCGCCGCCCGCGCCCTCCTGCTGGAGAGCTACGCCGCCGCCGTGGGCGCGGCCGACCCGCTGAAAATCGTCGCGGATTTCCTTCCGCCACCACACGCCGGTGGCAAGACGCTCGTGGTCGGCGCCGGCAAGGCGGCTGCCTCGATGGCGCTGGCCGTCGAGCAGGCCTATACCGGCCGCGCACAGATCGAAGGCCTGGTCGTCACGCGTTATGCGCATGGCCTGCCGACCGAGCACATCCGCGTTATCGAAGCCGGGCACCCGGTGCCGGACGAGGCGGGCGAACAGGCGGCGCAGGAAATCCTGGATCGGGTTTGCGCGCTCACCGAGCGCGACCGCCTGATCGTGCTGGTTTCGGGTGGCGGCTCCAGTCTGCTGTCCCTGCCTGCCGAAGGCATCCCGATGGCCGATCTGAAGGCCGTGACGCGCGAGTTGCTGCGCTGCGGCGCGCCGATCACCGACATGAACATCGTCCGCAAGCACCTGTCGCGCATCCAAGGCGGGCGGCTTGCGGCCGCATCCCGGGCGCCGGTCACGACACTGATCGTCTCGGACGTGGCAGGCGATGACCCGAGCGCCATTGCCAGCGGCCCGACCGTGCCGGATGCGAGCACTTACGCCGATGCGCTCGCCATCCTCAAACGCTGGCGCGCCCATATGCCGGACACCGTGAGCGCGCACCTCGAACGTGGCGCACGCGGCGAAATTGCCGAAACGCCCAAACCCGGCGACGCCTGCTTTGCACGCGTGACCAATCACGTCATCGCCACCGCGCAACAGAGCCTCCAGGCCGGTGCGCAGGTGTTTGCGGCGCGAGGTATCCACACGGCCATCCTCGGCGACACGGTGACCGGCGAAGCGCGCGAGGTTGCCCAGGTGTATGGCGCGCTGGCGCGGCAGGTGCGCCAGCACGGCACCCCGTTTGTAGCGCCGGTAGCCCTCATCTCCGGTGGCGAATGCACGGTGACGATCCCGCCAGGCTTGACCGGAGGCCGCGGCGGGCGCTGCGCGGAGTTCCTCCTCTCGCTCGGCATCACGCTCGAAGACATGGACAACGTCTACGCACTCGCCGCCGATACAGACGGCATCGACGGATCGGAGGACAATGCGGGTGCGCTGCTCGACCCCGGATCCATCGCCCGCGCCGCCGCGAAAGATGTCGGCGCCCGTGCCGCGCTCGACGCACACGACGCCTACGGTTTCTTTGCAGCCGCCCATGACCTGATCGTCACGGGCCCGACGCGCACCAACGTCAACGATTACCGCGTCATTCTCATTCTCTGATTCACGTTTTTGCCGACCGCTTTCGCACGCACCATGACCGACACTCTTACGATCGTCCGCCCCGATGACTGGCACCTGCACCTGCGCGACGGCGATGCGCTCGCCGATGTGGTGGGCGACACCGCGCGCCAGTTCGGCCGGGCGATCATCATGCCCAACCTCAAGCCGCCGGTGACCACGACTGCGCAGGCGCGGGCCTACCGCGAACGCATCCTTGCCGCGCTGCCGGCGGGCACGCAGTTCGAGCCGCTGATGACGCTGTACCTCACCGACAACACCTCGCCCGAGGTGATCCGCGAAGCGAAGGCCAGTGGTTTCATCCACGGCGTGAAGCTGTATCCGGCCGGCGCCACGACCAACAGCGATGCCGGCGTGACCGATCTGCGCCGCTGCGCCAAGACGCTTGAAGCGATGCAGGAAGTCGGCATGCCGCTGCTCGTGCACGGCGAGGTGACGGACCCGACCGTCGACATTTTCGACCGCGAGGCGGTCTTCATCGACACGGTGATGCTGCCCCTGCGCCGCGACTTCCCCGCGCTGAAGGTCGTGTTCGAGCACATCACCACCAAGCACGCCGCCGAATACGTGCGCGATGCGGAAGGCCCGGTTGGCGCGACCATCACCGCGCATCATCTGCTGTACAACCGCAATGCGCTGTTCGTCGGCGGTATTCGCCCGCATTACTACTGCCTGCCGGTGCTCAAGCGTGAAACGCACCGCCTGGCACTGGTGGCAGCGGCCACCTCGGGTCACCCGCGGTTCTTCCTTGGCACCGACAGCGCGCCGCACGCCAAGGGTGTGAAGGAACACGCGTGCGGCTGCGCCGGGTGCTACACCGCGCTGCACGCCATGGAGCTGTACGCCGAGGCCTTTGAAGACGCCAACGCACTCGACAAGCTCGAAGGGTTTGCGAGCCTGCACGGGCCGGACTTTTACGGCTTGCCGCGCAACGCCGGCACGCTCACGCTCACGCGCTCGCAATGGCAGCTTCCCGCCGAAGTCCCGTTCGGTGAGCAGACGCTGGTGCCACTGCGCGGCGGCGAGATGCTGCGCTGGAAGTCGGTCTGATTTGGCAGTGGAATGCTTGGGTGCGATCGACTGGAGCCATCCGGCGTTCGCACCGTTGGAACCGATCGGCGCCCCAATTGCACGCGCGATTGAGGGCGGGTCTGATCTTAGAGACGCGCTGAACGCACATCCGGCCGCGCAGGCAATCCGTACCGCCGGCGGCCATGCCCTGCGCTTCGTGCCGCAAGATGCCTTGCTGGCCGGCATCGCCTACGAAGCACACATCGCCGCCACCGGCGAGGTGCCGACGCGGGACAATCTCCACGACTTTTTCAACGCCCTGATCTGGTTGCATTGGCCGCTTGCCAAAGCGGCACTCAATGCGCGTCAGGCGCGGGCGATTACGCAGGACGGGATTGGCGCGGCACGCGGCACCGTCCGCGATGCCGCCACCCTGTTCGACGAAAACGCCCTGATCTTCGTGCATACCGAAGCTGCCCCGGAGCGCAGTCTGACCGCTTTCGATTGGCGCGACCTGTTCGTAGAGGGAAGGGCACAGTGGGACGCGACGTGCGCCGTTCTGCCGTTTGGCCATGCGCTGCTGGAGAAGCTGGTGGCGCCTTACAAGTCGATCACCGCCCATGCATGGCCGGTGCATGTGGCGGCGTTGCCGGCGGACCACCCGTCCCTCGACGCTGCGCTGGCCGCGACGCTCCTGCACGCCGATCTCGCGCCGGGCAATTTCCGTCCGTTGCCTGTCATGGGGATCCCAGGTTGGTGCGATGCCAATGAAGACGCCGGCTTTTATCTGGATACAGCGGTCTTTCGGCCCGGCCGGCGGCGCTTCGTACCTGAACAGTGCTAGACTCGCGCCTCGCGAAGCGGACCAGACAACCGCTGCTTCCGCCGCCTCGTGCGAGCGGAAGGGGAGGAAAGTCCGGACTCCATAGAGCAGGGTGATGGCTAACGACCATCCACGGTGACGTGCGGAATAGGGCCACAGAGACGAGTCTTCGCCCCGGCTTCGGTCAGGGCGAAGGGTGAAACGCGGTAACCTCCACCCGGAGCAATCCCAAGTAAGCAGGCGATGAAGCGGCTCGCTGAGTCTGCGGGTAGGGAGCTTGAGCCGGCTGGCAACAGCCGGTCTAGAGGAATGGTTGTCACGCCGTTGGTTTCGGCCACGCGGCGCACAGAATCCGGCTTATCGGTCCGCTTCGCTTCTTATTCCGATGCCGTTGGCTGCGTGGCGAGGTCCACCAGTTCCAACGAGTGCGTAATCTCGGCCGTCTTGGCCAGCATGATCGACGCCGAGCAATACTTCTCGTGCGAAAGCTGTACCGCGCGCTCCACCGTTTCCCGTTTCAGATTGCGCCCCGTCACCGTGAAGGTGAAGTGGATGCGCGTGAAGACCTTGGGGTCGGTCTCGGCGCGGTCGGCGTGCAGCTTGACGCTGCAGCCCTGCACGTCCTGGCGACCACGTTTGAGGATCAGCACCACGTCATATGCGGTGCAGCCACCGGTGCCCAGCAAGACCATTTCCATGGGGCGCGGTGCCAAATTGCGGCCACCCCCGTCCGGCGCACCATCCATCGTGACGAGATGGCCGCTGCCGGTTTCCGCCAAAAACGCCATGCCATCCGGGCCGGTCCAGCTCACTGTGCAGTCCATGTCCAATCCTTGTGCAGAGGGTCGGCCAGCGCCGACGAAAAGCCACATTGTAGCCATCGACCCTCGCACGCGTTGGCATGCCTAGGGTGAACGCGGCTTGACAGTGACACCCATGCGAAAAGGTGCAACCCGTCACTTGTGCACCCAAATCGCGCCCGAGTTTGAGGAATAGCTCTAGCGTTGGCTGGTTGGGTCGACGGCAATTGTGAGCAAGCCGTTGATTTATAAAGTAAATTCTTAAATTTCGCTCATCTGATGTGTGTTCCGTATTACGAAATGCAATTTCGTAGTGCAAATTTCCTTGCGCGTGCCCCAGAAGTGGATATAATTTGCACCATTGGATCGACTGATGCGGTGCAACCCACCGAATCAACGATCAGCAGGTGTCTCCTCCACCCTCCTCCTTTGGTGGATTCAAACCCAAGCTTGATGGCTTGGGTTTTTTTTGTCCGTCGGTCGCGTTGGTGCCTTTTTTCTTGTGTCAAGGGGTCTCTGCGGGGTACAATCGAAATCTTTTCCGGATTGCCCGCGGAAAAGAAATCCAGAGAGCCCGCACCAACAAGCGGGAAGGCGGGCCGGCGATGACCTTGCATGAGGTTGCGCAGGCGTCCGCAAGACGATCCGTTCGTGAGCAGTCTGAACGCAAGTTCTCAGCGCGATACGGGTCCACTCGGGCACTGACTCAATATTTGGAAAAATCATGAAGACCTTTTCCGCAAAGCCCCATGAGGTGAAGCGCGATTGGTACGTGATTGACGCGACGGACAAGGTCCTCGGGCGTGTCGCCAGCGAAGTGGCACACCGACTGCGCGGCAAGCACAAGCCCGAATTCACTCCGCACGTCGATACCGGCGATTTCATCATCGTCATCAACGCAGCCAAGCTGCGCGTGACGGGCGCCAAGACGACCGACAAGAAGTACTATCGCCACTCGGGTTACCCGGGCGGTATCTACGAAACGACGTTTGGCAAAATGCAGCAGCGTTTCCCGGGCCGTGCCCTGGAAAAGGCTGTGAAGGGCATGCTGCCGAAGGGTCCGCTGGGCTACGCGATGATCAAGAAGCTGAAGGTTTACGCCGAAGGCTCGCATCCGCACGAAGCTCAGCAGCCGAAAGCGCTGGAAATCTAAGGGGCCTAATCCATGATCGGAAACTGGAACTATGGCACCGGCCGCCGCAAGAGCGCTGTGGCACGTGTCTTCATCAAGTCCGGCAAGGGCGACATCATCGTCAACGGCAAGGCCATCAACGAGTACTTCGCTCGTGAAACCTCGCTGATGATCGTGCGCCAGCCGCTGGAACTGACCAACCACGCCGCTACGTTCGACATCAAGGTGAACGTGGTCGGTGGCGGTGAAACCGGCCAAGCCGGTGCCGTGCGTCACGGCATCACCCGCGCCCTGATTGATTACGATGCAACGCTCAAGCCCGCCCTGTCGAAGGCCGGTCTGGTGACGCGTGATGCACGTGAAGTCGAGCGTAAGAAGGTTGGTCTGCGCAAGGCCCGCCGCGCCAAGCAGTTCTCGAAGCGTTAATCCGCTTCCACCTGCTTCAGCAAAGAACCACACCCTCGGGTGTGGTTTTTTGTTTTGAGCGTTCGAACTAAACGGTGTGATGTTTTGGGCGCGTTGCTTACCCTTTGCAACAGCTCCGACATGTCTGCAGGACTACAATTCACATTTCGTTAGCGCTCTGCCCGTATGATGCAATCCGCTGTTTCTCCTAATCCGATTCTGATCCGCAAGACGGGCCAGGAGGTGTGCGCATGAAGGCGCGCCGCTTGTTGCGTCGCGCTTCCGTGCTCGCGCCGAATGTCACTGTCCGTTCGCGCCTGCCTTGGCCAGTAACAGTTTTGCTGGTCGCGGTCGTACTGGGGCTTGCGGCAGCCGCGGCGCTGTGGGCGTTCGAAGAAGGGCGCCGCCTGACGGGGCCGCACGATGCCGATTTGCGCGCAATGAATCGCGAGCTGGCTGCCAAGTTGGCCGCCGTGCAGGCCGAGCGCGACAAGCTTTCCGCATCGGCCGGCACGGTGGATGCCCGTCTGGGGATCGCCGAAGGGGCTCAGGCACAGATGGCCGAGCAACTCAAGGCACTGGAGACTGAAAACGCTCAGTTGAAGGAGGATCTGGCGTTCTTTGACAGTCTGTTGCCCGCTCCTACCAATTCCGCTGGTATCTACGTGCGCAGCTTCCGCATCGCGCCGGACGAGGCGCAGCCGACGCGCATGCGGTTCCGGGTTCTGCTGATGCAAGGCGGCGGCAAGGCCTTCGCGCCGGTGTCCGAATTCGAGGGGCAACTGGCGCTCACGCTTAACGTAGTGCAGGGTGGCAAACCTGCTACGATCGATTTCCCGGGCGCCGCAGCGAGTGGATCACCTGCGACCAGCGCCCGCGTCAAGCTCACGCACTACCAGCGCCTCGAGGGCTGGGTGGACGTGCCCCCCGGCGCCACGGTGCAATCGGTGATGGTGAAAGTGCTGCAGAACGGCAAGATCAAAGCGAGCCAGAGTTTTTCCATCTGACGGGCATTGTCCTGTCGAGGATCCGTACACAGAGGAGTCGACGATGCTGTTTGGCAAAAAGAAAGGGCTAGCGATCGAAACGCTACTGGGTGCCCGTACCAAGCTGGAGGGGGATCTGCGTTTCTCGGGCGGTCTGCGGATTGATGGCGAGATCAAGGGCAACATCTACGGCGATCCTGACAAGCCCAGCATGTTGGTGATTACCGACAGTGCGCGTATCGAGGGGGAGGTGCACGTCGGCCATCTGATCCTGAACGGAACGGTGGTTGGCCCGGTGCACGTGGCGGAGCTGCTGGAACTGCAACCGAAGGCGCGCATTGAGGGCAACGTCCAATATGCGGCGCTGGAAATGCACCAAGGTGCAGTCGTCATGGGCACGCTGACGCACGCGGCGCCTGGCGATGTGAAGCTGCTGCCCAACCTCAAGCTGGCCTCCAACCAGGACTGATCACATCCCGCACCGGCCGTTGCTGGCGCACCGCACAATGCCCACTTGAAACGCGGGGCTTCGGCACGATTTGCAGCTTGCGCTTAAAATACAGGCAAGTTTCAGACGTTCCCACAGGAGATTTTCATGAACGCAGTCGCGCAGGCAGCCACGCCCGATGTGAACGAGGTTCCGGCTCCGCTGGTCTTTACAGACAGCGCTGCGGACAAGGTCAAGCAACTGATTGAAGAAGAAGGTAACCCGGAGTTGAAGCTGCGCGTGTTCGTGCAAGGCGGCGGGTGCTCGGGCTTCCAGTATGGCTTCACCTTTGACGAAGAGACCAACGAAGACGATACGACCATGACGAAGAATGGCGTCTCGCTCTTGATCGACTCGATGAGCTACCAATACCTGGTGGGCGCCGAGATCGACTACAAGGAAGACATCAACGGCGCGCAGTTCGTCATCAAGAACCCGAATGCTTCGACCACGTGTGGTTGCGGCTCGTCGTTCTCGGTCTGACGCCATATCGCTGTAAAAGAAAAAGCGCACTTCGGTGCGCTTTTTTGTTGGCTGCAGATTGGGGCTCAAGCCGGGTAGATCGCGCCGAGGATGCGACCGCCCGAAGCGCCGGTTGCGGTGTGCAGATTGCCGTGGGCGCGGAGCACGCACTGTCGCGCGAGCCACGCAAATGCGAGCGCCTCCACGTGATGTGCGGGCACACCGAACGCCTCCGTCGCAGCGACTTGCACCCCCGGTAATTGCTGCGCGATGCGTGCCATCAGCACGCCGTTGCGGGCGCCACCACCACAGACCAGTAGAGACGCCGCCTGTGGCGCATGGGTACGTACGGCATCGGTGATGGTGTCGGCCGTGAGCGCGAGCAGCGTGGCTTGAACATCTTCGGGGCGCGCGGTGTTCAGCGCATCGCCGAGGATTTGTTCCAGCCACGCCGGGTTGAACAGGTCGCGGCCGGTGCTCTTGGGCGGCAGCGCCGCGAAGAACGGTTCAGCCTTCAAGCGCGCAAGGAGAATCTCGTCGACGTGTCCGCTGCGGGCCCAGGCGCCGTCGGCGTCGTAGCGGGTATCGCGGTGCATGTGAACCCAATAGTCCATCAGCGCGTTGCCCGGGCCGCAGTCGAAGCCAAGTACGGCGTCGCGCGCGTTGGAGGCCTGCGGCGGCAAGATCGTGAGGTTGGCGATGCCGCCAATGTTGCAGACCACTCGCCACGCATCGGGCAGGCCGAACAGCGCGCGATGCAGTGCCGGAACGAGGGGGGCGCCTTGGCCGCCGGCGGCGATGTCGCGACTGCGAAAATCGGCAATGACATCGATGCCGGTGCGCTCGGCCAACACCGCCGGGTGCTGCGTTTGGCGCGTGTAGCCGATGCCATCGTGGGTGCCGGGCTGATGACGGATGGTCTGCCCGTGCGCGCCGATGGCCCGCACGTCCTGCGCGGCCAGGCCGGTTGCGGCAAGCAGTCGGGCAACGCAGTCGGCGTAGGCCATGGCCAGCGCATTGGCGGCCAGCGCCTCACGATGGATCTCGTCGTGGCCGGCGCGTTGCAGGTCCAGGAAGCGCTGGCGCAACTCGGGCGAGAAGGGCACGTACGCGTCGGCGAGGACGGTCGGGGTTTCGCCGGAAAAGTCCGCCAGTACGCCATCGACGCCATCCAGGCTGGTGCCCGACATGAGGCCGATGTAGCGATCGGTAGAGAGTGCGGTGTGGTTCGGATGGCTCATGCGCGACAGCTTACCAGCGCAATGGCAGGCCAAATGGACACATCACGGTAAAATCCCCGGATCGCGCGGCCGGCACGCTTCAATTGATGTCGGCCATCGTGCACGCACCTTTTCCCTGATTGTTGATCCGTTCGCGCCGTTTTCCCTGTGCGGCGCGGTGACCTTTCCTTTTGCCATGACTGCACCTGCCACTTCCGCCGCTTCCGACAACGCTACGCCGGGCAAACCAAAGTATCCGGTCACCCCGGAGGTGGCGCATGCGATGGAAGTGTCGCTGCGCGGCTGCGACGAATTGCTGATCGCTGCCGAGTGGGAGCAGAAGCTGGCCAAGAGCGCCGCGACAGGTGTGCCGCTGCGCATCAAGCTGGGCCTGGATCCCACGGCGCCTGACATCCACATCGGCCACACGGTGGTGCTCAACAAGATGCGCCAGTTGCAGGACCTGGGCCACCAAGTGATTTTCCTGATCGGCGACTTCACGTCGACCATTGGTGACCCGTCCGGCCGCAACGCCACGCGCCCGCCGCTCACGCGCGAGCAGATCGAGACCAACGCGCAGACGTACTACCGCCAGGCCAGCATGGTTCTGGACCCGAGCAAGACCGAGATCCGCTACAACAGCGAGTGGTGCGACCCGCTGGGCGCGCGCGGCATCATCCAGCTCGCCGCCAAGTACACCGTCGCCCGCATGATGGAGCGCGATGACTTCACCAAGCGCTACAAGGCCGGCGTGCCGATCTCGGTGCACGAATTCCTTTACCCGCTGATGCAGGGCTACGACTCGGTCGCGCTCAAGTCCGATCTGGAACTGGGCGGCACCGACCAGAAGTTCAACCTGCTGGTCGGCCGCGAACTGCAGAAGGAATACGGCCAGGAGCCGCAGTGCATCCTGACGATGCCGCTGCTGGTTGGCCTGGACGGCGTCGAGAAGATGTCCAAGTCCAAGGGCAACTACGTCGGTATCAGTGAGGCGCCCAACGAGATGTTCGGCAAGCTGATGAGCATCTCCGACGACCTGATGTGGACGTACTACACGCTGCTGTCGTTCCGCCCCCTGGCCGAGATCGACCTGATGAAGCAAGAGATTGCGCTGGGCCGCAACCCGCGCGATTGCAAGGTGATGCTGGCGCAGGAGATCGTTGCGCGCTTCCACAGCCAGGCGGACGCCGAACGCGCCCTGGAAGACTTCAACCACCGCGCACGCGGCGGTGTGCCGGACGACATTCCGCAGATTGAATTGTCGGGCGCACCGCTGGGCATTGCTCAACTGCTCAAGCAGGCCGGGCTGTGCCCGTCCACGTCGGACGCCAACCGCAACATCGAGCAGGGCGGGGTGAAGATCGACGGTACCGTCGTCAGCGACAAGGGCCTGAAGGTGGAAGCCGGCACCTTCGTGATGCAGGTCGGCAAGCGTCGCTTCGCGCGCGTGGTGCTGAAGTGATTGGCCTGATCCAGCGTGTGTCCGAGGCGGCGGTCCGTGTGGACGGCCGCGTCGTCGGCGAGATCGGCCCGGGCCTGCTCGCGCTTGTCTGTGCGGAGCGCGGTGACACCGCTGCAGAGGCCGATCGTCTGCTCGAGAAGCTGCTGAACTACCGCGTCTTCTCCGACGCGCAGGGCAAGATGAACCTGCCCGTGCGCAATATCGACGGCAACGGGCAGGCAGGCGGCTTGCTGGTGGTGTCGCAGTTCACGCTGGCGGCCGACACCAAGTCCGGCACGCGGCCGAGCTTTACCCCCGCCGCGCCGCCGGAAGATGGCCGCCGCCTGTACGAACACTTCGTGGCGCGCGCGCGTGCGCAGCACCCGATCGTGGCGACGGGCGAGTTTGGTGCCGACATGAAGGTGTCGCTCGTCAACGATGGCCCGGTCACGTTTTGGTTGCAGGTTGCGCCGCAAGCTGCTGCATCTGCTGCAAAGACAGCCACGCCGGACGTGGCCAAATCTGTCTGACTCGTCCAGGAACCTTGTGATGCCACGCGCCGCCGCCATCCCCCTGCCGATGCCGCAGATCACCCACATCGTGCTTATCCGGCACGGCGAGACCGACTGGAACCGTGAGCGTCGCCTGCAAGGCCAACTCGATGTGCCCCTGAATACGCAAGGGCTGGAGCAAGCGGCGCAGCTTGGCAGGGCGCTGGCACGGGAGCGTTTCGATGCGGTCTATGCGAGCGATCTCTCGCGGGCCAGGCAGACGGCGCAGGCGCTGGCAGATGAAGTGGGCGTGACCGTGCGCGACGACGAAGGTTTGCGCGAGCGCTGCTACGGCCAGTTCGAAGGGCTGACTTACGCAGAAGTCGCCGCACAGCATCCGGCCGACTTTGATGCCTGGCAGAACCGCGTGCCCGAATTCGCCCCGCCCGGCGGCGAGACGCTCACTGAATTCCATGAACGCGCTGTCGAGACTGCGCTTCGACTGATCCGTCGCCACCCCGGCGAGCGCATTGCGCTGGTCAGCCACGGCGGCGTGCTCGATTGCTTGTTTCGCCACGCCAACGCCATGACGCTGACCGAGCCGCGCCGGCATGAGCTGCGCAACGCGAGCATCAACCGGCTTTCATCCGATGGTCATCAACTGACCGTGTTGCAATGGGGAGATGTCGCGCACCTGGATCTGCTGGTGCTCGACGAGGTGGACCGCCGTGTTCCTTAAACCTTCAGCCGGAACGGCGTGAAGTTGGTGTCGCGGTCGTAGTAATCCTCGTTCTCGGCACGCTTGAGGAAGGCGACGACGCGGTAGGTGAGCGGCGTTGCGACGATTTCCCAGCCGGTCTTGAGAATGTATTGCGCGATGGCCACGCGCAGCACCTGTTCATGCGGCCAGATGCCGTAGAAGGCGATCACGTAGAACAGCGACGAATCGACCGCCTCGCCCACCACGGTGGACCCGACGATGCGCGTCCACAGCCATTTTCCTTCCGTCGCGATCTTCATCTTCGCCAGCGTGTAGCTGTTGGCAAAGCTGCCGCACCAGAACGCGATGAGCGACCCGGCGACGATGCGCGGCGTGTTGCCGAAAACGTCGTTCAGGCTCTTCTGATAACCGGCCATGAAGGGCGCCACCGGCAGCGCCAGCACGACCAGCGACATGAACGACGCAAAGATCAGCGCAGCAAATCCCGCCCACACCACGCGCCGGTCGCGCCCGTAGCCGTAGACCTCGGTGAGGATGTCGCCAAAGATGTACGAGATCGGGAAGAACAGCACGCCAGCGCCAAACGTGACCGACCCCAGGATCGGCAGCGTGACCTGTGCCGCTTTGGCCGCGCCGATCAGGTTGGAGCACAGCAGCACCGTCACGAAGGCGGCCATCACGAAGTCGTAGTAGCGGAAGTTGCGCTGAGGACTTTGGGTGGTCATGGCGGCGGCCGATGCTCAGTTGTTGGTGTCGTCCCAGAGGTCAGGGCCCGCGCTGCTTTTGGGGGCGCCCAGCCCGAAATGCTGGTATGCCGAAGCCGTGGCCACACGTCCGCGCGGCGTGCGCTGCAGATAGCCTTGCTGGATCAGGTAGGGCTCGAGCACGTCTTCAATGGTGTCGCGCTCTTCGCCGATGGCGGCTGCCAGGTTGTCGATGCCGACCGGCCCGCCATTGAACTTGTGCAGGATCGCTTCGAGCAGCTTGCGGTCCATCAGGTCGAAGCCGACTGCGTCCACGTCGAGCATCGCCAGGGCGGCGTCGGCGACTTCGCGGGTGATGATGCCGTCGGCTTTGACCTCGGCGAAGTCGCGCACGCGGCGCAGCAGGCGGTTGGCGATACGCGGGGTGCCGCGCGAGCGCTTGGCAATTTCCAACGCGCCTTCGTCCACGATGTGGGCGTTCAGCAGCCCCGACGAGCGCGTGACGATCTTCGCCAGTTCGGCCGGCGTATAGAACTCCAGACGCGCGACGATCCCGAAGCGATCACGCAGCGGGTTGGTCAGCATGCCGGCGCGCGTCGTGGCGCCCACGAGCGTAAAGGGCTGCAGATCGAGCTTGACCGAGCGCGCCGCCGGGCCCTCGCCGATCATGATGTCGATCTGGTAGTCCTCCAGCGCCGGGTACAGGATTTCTTCCACCACGGGCGAGAGCCGATGAATTTCGTCGATGAAGAGGACGTCGTTGGCTTCGAGGTTCGTGAGCAGCGCGGCCAGATCGCCCGGGCGCTCCAGCACGGGGCCGGAAGTCTGGCGCAGGTTGACGCCCATTTCGCGCGCGATGATGTGCGCCAGCGTCGTCTTGCCGAGACCCGGCGGCCCGAACAGCAGCACGTGGTCCAGCGCTTCGCTGCGGTTCTTGGCCGCGGTCATGAAGATGTCGAGCTGGCCGCGCACCTTTTCCTGACCGACGTATTCGTCGAGCAGCTTGGGGCGCAGCGCGCGCTCGAACGCCTCCTCATTGGGGGAGGCGGGGGAGGCTGAGATGATGCGCTCAGCAGAGACAGCCTTGGCGGCGAGCTTGTCGGTTTCGATCATGACGGGCAGACGGCGCCGGGAAGGCGCGAGCAGGCCATTCTACCGTCTTGCCGCGCCGCGGGCGTCAGCCCTTGGACAGCGCCTTGAGCGCCAGCTTGATCCCCTCGGATACGCCCGTGCCGGCCGGCACCTGCTTAATGGCGAGCGCCGCCTCCTTGTCGGAATACCCTAGTGCCAGCAGGGCGTTGAGCACGTCGACCGCGTCGTCCGAGACGGCGGGGCCGCCGGGCACCGCACCCAGATCGGCGCCAAGCTTGCCCTTGAGTTCGAGCAGCAGGCGCTCGGCCGTCTTCTTGCCGATGCCCGGGATGCGCGTCAGCCGCCCAGCTTCCTGCAGCGTGACGGCCTGTGCGAGTTCGGCCACCGACATACCCGACAGCACCGCCAGCGCGATGCGGGCGCCGATGCCTGAAATCTTGATGAGCTGGCGGAAGGTTTCACGTTCGGCGGCGGTGCCGAAACCGTAGAGCAGGTGCGCGTCCTCGCGCACGATCTGCTGCGTGAGCAGGACGACCTTCTCGCCGGTGGCGGGCAGGTTGTAGAACGTGCTCATCGGCACGTCGATTTCGTAGCCGACGCCGTGGCAATCGACCAGCAGATGCGGCGGGTTCTTTTCGATCAGCGTCCCGGCGATGCGTCCGATCATGGGTGGGGTTCTCCTCCAAAACGGGACGCAGTGTAGCCCAAACCCACCGCACGGCCCGGTCCGGGCTCGGCCGCTGCCTACGGCTCCGATGCGCGAAGGCTAGCGTTTGAAGGTCGACACGGCCTGCCGCCCGACGGCAGGATCATCCGTGAAGAAGCCGTCCACGCCCGCACGCAGGAACGCCTGGATCTCGGTAATCGAGCCGTTGACGTTGCGCGTGTTGTCCGCACCGCTGCGCAGCGACGGCGGCAGAAAGGTGTTCTCCGGGCGGAACGTGTACGGATGGACAATCAGCCCGGCGTTGTGCGCGTTGCGGATCAGGTCGGTCGGATCGGTCAGCTTGCCGTTCGCATCCAGGCCCATGATGCTGCTCTTGTCCGGGCCGACGCCGTTGGCGTATGCGGCGATGTCGCGCATCCCTTGGCTCGTCATCATGTCGCCGAAGGTACGGCTGTCTTTGGCGACTACAAAATCGTAGGGCTGTCGTCCGGATGTGCCCATCAACTGCACGAGTTTCCAGTTCGGTTGGCTGCTGCCGATCTTGTTGCGAATGGCCTTGAGGTTGGCGACCTCGAACGACTGGATGTAGACCGTCGTGCGGCTGGCCGTGAACGCGTCACGGCGCAGGCCGTCGATCAGCCTGTCTTCGAGCGGCAGGCCGATCGACTGGAAGTACGTCGGGTGCTTCGTCTCCGGATAGATGCCGATGTTGCGGCCGAGCTTGGCGGATTGGTCCCGCGCCAGCGCGATGATCTCGTCGAGCGTGGGAATGTCGAACTGATCGTTGTAGGCCACGTTGTCAGGACGGATGCCCGGGATGCGTTCGCGTGCGCGCAGCGTTTTCAATTCGCCAAGCGTGAAGTCTTCGGTGAACCAGCCCGTGACGCTCTGGCCGTCGATCGTCTTGGTGGTCCTGCGGCCGGAAAACGCGGCCACGTCGGCCACGTTGGTCGTGCCGGAGATTTCGTTCTCGTGGCGCGCAACCAGCACGCCGTCTTTGGTGGAGACGAGATCCGGCTCGATGATGTCGGCGCCGTCGTCGATGGCTTTCTGGTACGAGGCCAGCGTGTGTTCCGGCCGCAATGCGGATGCACCGCGATGGCCAATCACCTGGAGGCTGGCGATGGGCGTGGTGTTGCCACCGCCACCGCTGCCGTGGTGGTACTCCAGCCGGCAGGCGGAGAAGGCGACGGACGTACTCAAGATCAGCAGGGTCGGCAGGATGAGGCGGCGAGGCATCGGAGGCTCCTGAAGACGGGTACCCGCATGGTAGTCGCCGTGCCTGGATGCTGCTACCCCGCCGGCTTTGAGAATCCTGTCAGCCGACGAGGCGGCCGCGCCGCACGCGCAGCCCCTTTTGCGCAAGCTGCGGCGCCAGACCGGCCATGGCGGCCAGCGTCTCACCGCCGTGCGCATGGCAGATCGCTACGCCCAGCGCGTCGGACGCATCGGCGCCCGGCCTGCCTGCGAGGTTGAGCAAGCGCACGACCATTTCCTGCACTTGGTCCTTGTTGGCGCGGCCATAGCCGACCACGGCCTGCTTCAGTTGCAGCGCGGTGTACTCGAACACCGGCAGGTTGCCGCTCATCAGGCCGCAGATCACCGCGCCGCGGGCCTGGCCCAGCAGCAGCGTCGATTGCGGGTTGACGTTGACGAACACCTTTTCGATGGAAGCGCAGTCCGGCCGGTATGTGCTCACCAGCTCAGACACCCCGTCATACAGCGTCTTCAGGCGGCTGGGCAGGTCGGCATTGCCATTGCTCTTGATCGTGCCCGAGGCCACGTAGACGAGTTTGTGGCCGTGCCGTTCGAGCACGCCGAAACCCGTGGTGCGAAGGCCGGGATCGATGCCGAGGATGCGCATGAAATGGAGCGGAGCAGAAAAGAAAAACGGGGCAAGCGCCAGTCTACGCCTTGCCCCGCTGATCGGTCGAACGACCGTGCCGATTAGTGGCGGAAGTGGCGGGTGCCCGTGAAGATCATCGCCACGTTGCGCTCGTCGGCGGCGGCGATCACTTCATCGTCGCGTACCGAGCCGCCCGGCTGGATCACGCAGGAGGCGCCAGCATCGACCACCACGTCCAGGCCGTCGCGGAACGGGAAGAACGCATCCGATGCCACAGCCGAACCGGCCAGCGTCAGGCCGGCGTTCTGCGCCTTGATGCTGGCGATGCGGGCCGAGTCCACACGGCTCATCTGGCCGGCGCCCACGCCCAGCGTCATGCCGCCGCCGCAGAACACGATGGCGTTGGACTTGACGAACTTGGCGACGCGCCAGGCAAACATCAGATCGTCCATTTCCTTCGGCGTCGGGTGGCGCTTGGTGACCACGCGCAGCTCGCTCGGCTGCACGTTCTTGGCATCCGGGCTCTGCACCAGCAGGCCGCCGCCAACGCGCTTGAAGTCGAATGCGTTCACGCCCTTGCCGAGCGGAATTTCCAGCACGCGGACGTTCTGCTTGCCCGCGAACACGGCACGTGCGCCTTCCGAGAAGCCCGGGGCGATCAGCACTTCTACGAACTGTTTAGCCACCACCTGTGCGGCCGCATCATCCAGCGGCACGTTGAAGGCGATGATGCCGCCGAAGGCCGAGGTGGAGTCGGTCTTGAACGCCTTCTCATACGCCTCTTGGGCGGTGACGCCGATGGCCACGCCGCAAGGGTTGGCATGCTTGATGATGACGCAGGCGGCGCCCTTGGCCGGGTCGAACGACTTCACGCATTCCCACGCCGCATCGGCGTCGGCGATGTTGTTGTACGACAGCTCCTTGCCCTGCAGTTGCGTGTAGTTGGCGAGCGCGCCGTCGACGGCCTTGAGGTCGCGATAGAAGGCGGCGGATTGGTGCGGGTTCTCGCCGTAGCGCATCTCCTGCACCTTTTCGAAGGCGAGGTTCAGCGTTTGCGGATAGGCGCTGCGCGTGCTGTGCGACTTGTCGGCGCCGAGGCTCGTCAGGTAGTTGGTGATCGCGCCGTCGTACTGGGCGGTGTGCGCAAACACCTTCTTGGCCAGCATGAAGTTGGTCTCGTAGCCGACCGTGTTGTTGTTGGCCTGCATTTCGGCCAGCACGGTGGCGTAGTCGGCCGGATCGACGATCACCGTCACGTCGCGATGGTTCTTGGCCGCCGAGCGCAGCATGGTCGGGCCGCCGATGTCGATGTTCTCGATGGCGTCGGCCAGCGTGCATTCGTCCTTGGCCACCGTCTGCTGGAACGGGTACAGGTTCACCACCAGCAGGTCGATGGTCGGGATGCTGTGCTCGGACAGCGCGGCCATGTGCTCGGGCAGGTCGCGGCGGGCCAGGATGCCGCCGTGCACCTTCGGGTGCAGCGTCTTGACGCGGCCATCGAGCATTTCCGGGAAGCCGGTGTAGTCCGCCACTTCCGTTACGGGCAGGCCGGACTCGGCGAGCAGCTTGGCGGTGCCGCCGGTGGAGAGGAGCTTGACGCCGCGCGCGTGCAGGGCACGGGCAAAGTCGACGATGCCGGTCTTGTCGGAAACGGAAAGCAGGGCTTGCTGGATCATGGTGGAAACGCCGGTGGGCGGGTGTGGCGCTGGGTTTGCCGAACTGGCAGGAGGCGCCGTCAGAAAGGAAATCGGTTCAAAGGCCGGCCCGCAACTTCAGATGAGGCCGTGCTGCTGCAACTTCTTGCGCAGCGTGTTGCGGTTGATGCCGAGGTAGTCGGCCGCCTGCGACTGGTTGTTGGAAGCCCATTCCATCACGGTTTCCAGCAGCGGCCGTTCAATGGCCTGCAGCACCATGTCGTAGACGTTGGACGGGTTCTCGCCGTCCAGGTCACGGTAATACGCATCCAGGCTGTCGCGGATGCAACGTTCGATCGGGTTGCGGCTCATGCGGCAAGCAGTTCCTTGTTGTTGTTGTCGTTGTTGCCCGTCGTGGGGCGGCCGCCACCGGTCGCCTGGTCTTCGTAGACCAGACGGTCGGACAGCGCACGCTGCTCGTCGAAGAACGCGTTGACGGCGGCCAGCTGGGCCGCGGTGTCCTCGATGGTGTTCATGCGGTGGCGGAACAGGTTGGCCCCCGCCAACCCACGCGTGTACCAGGCGATGTGCTTGCGTGCGGTGCGCACGCCGGTATATTCGCCATAGAACGCGTAGTGCTCTTCCAGATGCGCATTCATGATGCCGCGGATCTCTTCCACTTCCGGCGCGGGCAGCAGCGTGCCGGTCTGCAGGAAATGCTCGATCTCGCGGAACAGCCACGGGCGCCCCTGCGCCGCGCGGCCGATCATGATGGCGTCGGCGCCGGTCACGGCCAGCACGTGCTTGGCCTTGGCCGGTGTGGTGATATCGCCATTGGCCACTACCGGAATGCGCACCGACGCCTTGACCGCGGCGATGGTGTCGTATTCCGCTTCACCGTGGTACAGATCGGCACGCGTGCGGCCGTGCACCGTCAACATGCTGATGCCGGCATCCTGCGCAATGCGCGCTACGGTGAGGGCATTGCGGTGTTCGCGGTCCCACCCGGTGCGGATCTTCAGCGTCACCGGCACGCGATCGCCCACCGCACCGACCACGGCCTCGACAATGCGCTGGACCAGCGGCTCGTTCTGCAGCAGGGCGGAACCGGCGGCCACGTTGCACACCTTCTTGGCCGGGCAGCCCATGTTGATGTCGATGATCTGCGCACCGCGATCGACGTTGTAGCGCGCGGCCTCGGCCATCATCATCGGCTCGGCACCGGCAATCTGCACGGCGATTGGTTCGACCTCGCCCGTGTGGTTGGCGCGCCGCATGGTCTTCTCGCTTTTCCACAACTGCGCGTTGGACGCGACCATCTCGGACACCGCATAGCCCGCGCCCAGCCGTTTGCACAGCTGACGGAACGGGCGGTCCGTCACGCCCGCCATGGGGGCGACGAACAGGTTGTTGCGAAGGGTATGGGGTCCGATCTGCAAGGCTGGCGAAGAAGAAGCGGCTGGAAGAAACGAAAAATCACCCCTCCCGCCCAGCGTCGGATGACGATCGGGCGGAGCGACGGGAGTGAAAAAATGCGAGGACGGGATTTTACCGCCAAACCGCCGGATTGCCTAAATGTTGTGCACAAACTATGCCGCAGTGCGATCGGCGGCGCGGTTTTTGCCGTGGCTGGTGTTATTGGAAACGGTGCAGGCCGTAGGGGCGGGCGTCGATGAAAGGCGTGCGCTCGCTGATCAGATCGGCGATGAGTCGGGCTGTACCCGGCGCCCCCGTCATGCCCAGGTGGCCGTGCCCGAATGCAAAAAACACGTTGCGGTGGCGCTCCGAGCGGTCGATCACGGGCAGGCTGTCGGGTAGAGAGGGCCGATGGCCCATCCATTGGCTGTCATCCGAGAATCTGAGGCCGGGGAAGAGCTGCTGGCCCTGTTGCATGAGGACGCGGGCGCGGCGGTAGTCGGGCGGCGCGTCCAACCCGCCGATCTCTACGGTGCCGGCAATGCGCAAGCCGCCTTCCATTGGCGTGGCGATGAACTTGCGCTCGCAATCCATGATCGGCCGGGAGGGCTGCACGGTGGGGGCGCGCAGCGTGGCGTGATAGCCGCGTTCGGTGTCGAGCGGAATGCGGATGCTGGTGAGTTTCGCGCCCAGCCGCATCGACCAAGCACCGGCGCACAGCACCAGTTTCGACACGGGCAGCGTGCCGCGATCGGTGTGCAGCCGAGTCGGGCCGCCGTAGTCGCTGCGGCCGAATTCCATGTCCAACACCTTGCGGCGCAGGAAGGTGCCCCCGGCCGCCGCAAAGTTGGCTGCCAGCGTCTTGACCAGCCGTTCCGGATTCACTGTGAAGCCGTTGTCGGGCAGCAGCAGACCGGATTGGATGTCGGCGGCCAGCGCAGGCTCCAGTTCGCGCGCTTCACCAGCGCTCAGGGCTTGCGAGCGCACGCCCGAGGCATCGCGAATGGACTGTGCCAGCACATCGCCCGACGAACGCGCCAGCGTGCGCCATACATACAGGTGGCCCGTCTGGCGGATCAGGCTGTCGTATTGCGCGGCGTCGAGCAGGTTGCGATAGCCGGGAAAGGTCGCGCCAAAGAGGTTTGCCAGCGGCTGCGCGGTCGCGCGGGCCTGCGCCTCGTTGCCCGCGAGCACCCATTGCAGCAGCCACGGCAGCGCGCGCGGCAGATAGGGCCAACGCACCGTCAGCGGTCCCATCGGATCGGCCAGCCATTTCGGCACCTGCTTGAGCATGCCCGGCAGCGCCATCGGCACGACCGACGCCACGCTCAGGCAGCCGGCGTTGCCGAACGAGCAGCCTTCGCCAATGCCCGCCTGATCGAGCAGCGTGACTTGATGGCCATCACGTTGCAATTGCAGGGCGCACGCCGTGCCGACAATGCCGGCGCCCACCACGGTGATCTGTTGGCGATCGCCCGCAGCGCTGCCTTCGGGTGTTGCCACGCGTTAGCCCCGCTGCCCGAACATCATTTGCCGCGCCAGCCCGTGTTTGAGCGGCGGCAGGCATTCCAGCAGCGTGAGGGCGGCGCCGCGCAGGTGGCCAAACGGCCGGCCGGGCACGGCAAACGCACGCGGCAGCAAATCGGTCAGACCGATGGTGACGGCGCGGTCGAACGCGCGTTCGCGGGCGAAGCGGGCGAGGGTGGCTGCCGTGGCCCCTTCCCGAAGCGCGCGCGCCATCTCGAACGCATCGCGCAGGCCGAGGTTGAAGCCCTGGCCTGCCACGGGGTGAATCGTCTGAGCGGCATTGCCGATGGCGGCGACACGGCGGTCGACCGGAATGCGCTGAGCGTGCAGCCCAAGCGCGAATGTGTGGCGCGGACTGGCGTGGGTGAAGCGGCCCATGCGCTCACCGAAGGCAGCGCCCAACTCAGCAAGGAAGGCGTCGTCGGGCAAGGCTGCGCGTCGGCGCGCTTCGTCGGGCGCGCAGCACCAGACGAGCGCGTAGCCGGGACCGTGCGCATCGTCCTGCGGCAACAACGCGAGCGGGCCTTCGGGCGTGAAGCGCTCCCACGCCCAGCCTTCCAGCGGGGCGCTGCAGCGCACGTGCGCGACGATGGCGGTCTGGCCGTAATCGCGCCGCCGCGCCTGTGCAATGCCGCGTTGCTGCTTGCGTGCGTCGTCAAACAAGCCGCCTTCGGCCTGGATGACGACTTCGGTTTCGATGGCCAGCGGATGGCGCCCCTCGCGCAGCGCCCGCACGCGTGCCGGGGCCACCGTGCCGTCGGCGCGCGGCAGTTGCTCGACGCGCTCCACGGGCGTGTGGTCGTAGCGGGTGAGGCGCATCGGGTAGCGTGCCACCAGCGTGGCGAGTGCGGCGTTGAGCGCGGCGCTCAGGTCGCCGTATTGCACGACGTGTCCGAGCGCGGGGACGTCGTAGTCTTCGCGGCGGATATGCGCCTGCCCGAAGTGGCCGCGCTGCGAGACGTGGATGTGCGTGATGGGCGTGGAGCGCGTGGGCCAGCCGCCCCTCACCTGGCGCCGGCGGCGGGCGGCGTGGGCGCG